>ENA-UERU01000119-UERU01000119.1-human-gut-metagenome-genome-assembly--contig:-NODE-119-length-76230-cov-13.467861_pt1 | contig 76230 bp, 111 predicted proteins | sample MGYA00242988_ERZ507989 | MGnify/ENA primary metagenome ERZ507989 (study PRJEB26167, sample SAMN06115519) | human gut metagenome | host: Homo sapiens | place: China:Hunan | collected 2015-08-21...
TACCTATTTTGCATAATAATTTATGTGCAAAAGAAGATATGATTAAAGCTGTAAATACATTTTTAAATATCTAATATCTTAATGAATATTTCATAAAAATTTTACAAATAGGCGATAAATTTTACATTTTACTAGTAAATTTATCGCCTATTTTTTTCTAATATGGTATAATTATTTACAGATTTATGGAAAGCGTATGATTTAATTTCAGATGTAAAGAAAAAGTAAAATTATATTTATCCATATTTTACTTTTTCTTTACATCTGAAATTAAAATATATGTATCTCCATAATAATAATCGCATTCACTTTAAATATAAGTGAAGTATATATTTGATGAATAACAAGGAAAGGATAAGAGTTACTGGTATTACTATTTAGTAATATTGTACCGGAAATCGCCGGGATGTTAAGCCTTGGGAGTATTGCATCAAACATTAATAATTTTAGTGAATACTATGAACAAGGAATATTCTCTAGCTTAATTTTAGTTTAGAGATTTACAGTAACAAATGGGCATGTTCAACTTTTTTACAAAAAAGGATACGGAATTTTATGATTTATTTTTAGCTAGTGCAAAACACTTTAACAGTAGTGCAAAATTAATTAATGATGTTATGTCTGGCAACAATAAAGCAGAAGCTAAACTATCAGATATCATTAATATCGAACATGAAGCTGATGCTGTTAACGACAAAATCATTGATAAACTAAACAAAACATTCATCACTCCTATTGACCGTGAAGACATTTATGCATTAGCTAATGGTCTTGATGATGGGGTTGACTTTCTCCAAGGAACACTCCAAAGAGCTGTTATGTATCATTTAGTAGATACAAGCAAAGCAGCTATCGCTTTATCTGAATTATTAGTATCAGCAACAGATGAAATCTTAAAAGCGTTTTCTATGCTTCATGAAGTTACAAAACATGAACACGAAATTTTAGAATGTACTTATAAAATTAGCAAGCTTGAAAGCGAAGGCGACCGTATTTATCGTGAAGAGGTTGCTTACTTATTTGAACATATCACTGACCCAATTGAGCTTATCAAATGGAAAGATATTTTGACTTATATGGAAGATACTTTAGACCATTGCGAAAAATTATCTGATTTGGTGAGAGGCGTGGTAATGAAATATGCATGAGTTACAATTTCTTATCATAGCAGTTATTATCCTAGCTTTAGTATTCGATTTTATTAATGGGTTTCATGATACAGCTAATGCTATTGCTACATCTGTATCAACAAGAGCTTTAAAACCTAGAACAGCTATCATAATGGCAGCTTTCTTGAATTTCTTTGGTGCTATGTATAGTACAGGTGTTGCTAAAACAATTGGTGGCGACATTGTAAAATCAGCAGAACATATTGATGAACATATCATTGTTGCTGCTTTAATTGGTGCTATTGTTTGGAATTTATTCACTTGGTGGATAGCAATGCCAAGTAGTTCCTCTCACGCTTTAGTTGGTGGTATTATTGGTGCTGTACTCGTTTCCACAGGTGCTATTGGCTTGAATTTCTGGGGCATTGGTAAAATTGTATTATCCTTGATTTTATCACCTATTATTGCTATCGTTGTCGGCTTTATCATTATGAATATATTTTATTTATTATTTGGTAAATTTAGGCCCTCGTCGCTCAATAATAAATTCAAACGCATGCAGATTATAACAGCTGCTACTATGGCTTTTTCTCATGGCTCAAATGATGCTCAAAAATCTATGGGTATTATCACACTTGCTCTTTTAAGTGGTGGTTATATCGATGTTTTTGAAGTTCCTTATTATGTAAAAATCTTGGCTGCAACAGCTATGGCTTGTGGTACTGCTATTGGTGGTTGGAAAATCATCAAAACTGTAGGTGGTCGTATCTTCAAACTCCAGCCAATATCTGGTTTTGCTGCCGATTTAAACTCTTCTGTCATAATTTTCTCTGCTACATTACTTTCTTTACCAGTAAGTACTACACATGTCGTTTCTGGTTCTATAATGGGTATAGGTAGTGCAAAACGCATTGGAGCAGTTCGTTGGGGAACAGCTCAACAAATGCTTATGGCATGGGTTTTAACAATTCCTTGTACAGCCATTGTTGGTGCATTAGTTTATTCCTTAATGTGCTATGTATTTGGCTTATAATGACCAATTGAAAATCAAAAAAACAACTGCACCCTGAAAGTTGGATAAAAACCAACTTTTGGAGGTGCGTTTTTTGTTTATAAAAGTATAAAATCATTGCCTTATTTTTTAAAATAATATTATCGTTTTTATAATGTTTTTGTTATAATATATTTAAGAAAAATTAGGAGGTGTTCTTTATGGATTGCCAAATAAAATACTCATTATTAGATACTGTCTTAAAAGAACAGAAAAATCACAAAAATTTGATAACAGCAGTAAAAATAAATAATGTCCTACGTGATGTACAAACGCAAGTTACACCAGAAGACAAAGTAGAATTCATTGATATGACCACTGAAGATGGTGTCCAAGCTTATCAACGAAGTATTTTATTTATCATGATGGCTGCTGTAAATATGCTTTATCCTGATAAAGAGGTAGTAGTAGAACATTCCGTAAATAATGGTATTTATTGTGAATTATTGCCTAAAGGTGATTTAACACTAGAAATGGTCGGCAAAATTCAAGAAAAAATGTTTGAATTTGTTTCTAAAGCAAAAGATATAAAAAAATGCATTTTGCCTCGTGAAGATGCTGTTGCTTTATTTAGAGAATCTCAACAAATCGCTAAATCAAAACTTCTTGAATCCTTAAAGCAAGACTATGTAAGCCTTTATTACTGCGCAGGCTATTATGATTATCTTTATGGTCCAATGCTTTATAACACTTCATTATTAGATAAATTCGCTATAGACTTTTATGAGCCAGGATTGATTGTTAGAACACCTTTAATCAGCAATCCTAATGTAATTCCGCCAAAGATGAAACAAAAGAAACTATCTATGATATTAAGTGAAGCCGATAGATGGTCTTACATTTTAAAATGTAATTATGTGACCAATTTGAATGAATATATTCACTCAAATAAAATTAGTGAATTAATTCGTATTTCCGAAGCATTACACGAAAAGAAAATCGCTCAAATTGCCGATCATATAGTTGAATCTATAGAAGACCTTCGTTTAATTTTAATAGCTGGTCCATCATCTTCTGGAAAAACAACATTTGCTCAAAGATTGCGCATACAATTGCTTGTCAATGGTATAAATCCTCTATCCATATCTTTAGATGATTATTTCTTAGATAGAGATAAAACTCCTAAAACACCTGAAGGTCAATATGATTTTGAATCTATAGAAGCTTTGGATTTGCCATTATTCAATAAACATATGATGGCATTATTAAAAGGAGAGAGCGTTGAATTACCAGTTTATAATTTCACCACAGGCTACCGTGAATGGAAAAATCATATTGTAAAATTAGAACCTAATCAACCTATCATCATCGAAGGTATTCATGGTTTAAATGATGAATTAACAAGAGATATTCCTTCTCATGTAAAATATAAAATTTATGTCAGCGCCTTAACTCAATTAGCTATAGATGCACACAACCGCATTCCTACTACAGCTGCTCGCATTATTCGCCGTATTGTTCGCGATAATCAATTTAGAGGTGCTCACGCTTTAAAAACAATTAAACAATGGCCTGATGTGCGCAAAGGTGAAGATAAAAATATTTTCCCATTCCAAGAAAATGCAGACGTCATGTTTAATTCTGCTCTAATTTATGAATTAGGTATTTTAAAGAAATACGCTAAACCTTTATTAGAAAAAATCACGCCTGATTTACCAGAATATAATATATCTAAACGCTTAATTGATTTTCTTGATTACTTTGAAGATATTTCAAACGATGATGATGTACCAAATAATTCTATACTAAGAGAATTTATTGGAAAATCTTGTTTCTTCTAATAAAATAAATTACTTCATAAAAAATAAGCACTATATCAATTAGTGCTTATTTTTATTTATGTTATTTAATTTTAAAATCTCATCGCTCCAGGTCCTTTTGGACCTTTAATCATGCCTAAATCCAATGTTTCCATTTTTTGATGTATTTCATCTAATTCTTCTTGAGTAATACCCAAATCATCTGCTACCACTTCCCAATTAGATGTTGGTGGATTATACATTTCTATAATATCAGCTGGAGATTTACCTACATACATAGAATAAAGTATGCCATGAATAACTTCATCTACTTCATAATTTTGTTTAACTAAAAAAGTTACAATACTTTTATTTATATCTAATTTATTAGCTATCTGTGTTGATATAATATCATCTTGTGTTGTCTTTAAATCATTTGGTGTAAGCCCAATTAAATATTCTACACGACCCCAAGAATTATTCTCTCTTAAATTCATAACATCATCAAAAGATTTATGTGAAGCATATGCTAAGAAAGCACCTCTACGAAGTTCAGGCATTTCCCAACCATTATTATAATACGCTACTAATGTTTGCTTATCTACCCCAAAATATTCACTTATATTTTGCATTTCATTATTAATACGCATTTGTGGTGATACTCTTTCAGCTCTAGGTAATGGTCTTGCCTGTGCTGTATTATCTACAGATAATTAATAACTTGCACTTGTTAAAATTAAACCCATAGCACTAAGAGCTAAAACTTTTTTCCATCTTTTCATATTTATCGCCTCACTTTGAATAATTATTAGTTATATTATATCATATTTTTATATAAATTTATTTGTTTTCAATAGCATCAATAGCGTCAATCACTGCACTTCTAAAGCCTTTACGTTCTAAGGTTGCTACACCTACAATTGTAGTACCAGCAGGTGAACACACTGCATCTTTCATTGCACCTGGATGATTATTTGTAGCTAATTGCAATTTACCAGTTCCCACTATCATTTGACTTGCTAATTTATAAGCTACAGGGCGAGCAAGACCATGCATTACACCAGCATCAGCTAAAGCTTCGATAAACATACTAGCAAAAGCCGGGCCACAACCTGCTACAGTTCCGCCAATAGATAATTGTTTAGTTTCTACAAATTGAACTATAGAAATTGTGGAGAATAATTTTGTAAATAAATCCAATTCTTCATCACTTAAAGAATGTGTATTTTCACAAATAAAAATACCTTCACCTATGGCTACTGGTGTATTTGGTATTGTACTTAAATGATGTGTATTTGGTAAAAGAATTTGTTCATATTTAGCAAAAGGAAAATTTGCTGCAATAGAAATAACGATTTTTTCTTGTAATTCTTTTTTTATTGGTGTAATGACTTCTTCTATCATATATGGTTTCACAGCTATGATGACCATATCTACATTATCGACAACTTCTTTTGCACTTTTACAAGGATTGATTTGTTTTTCCTGTGTATTTTTACAAAGTTTATCCCAATTCTTAGCACAAGCAAAAATTTGATTGCCCTGTATAGCTCCTTGATTGATTAAACCTGTAGCTATAGCTTGTCCCATATTGCCAAAACCAATAAAACCTAATTTTAAATTATCAAACATATAAATACCTTCTTTATTTATTTTTTTACATCATTTAACTTATATTTTATCATAACAACTAATTATAAAAAACTCCTACTAGCTTCAAAAACTAATAGGAGTTTTTATTTATCATTTATTTATTTTTTCTTCAATTGTATCTAAAATCAATTTAGCAAGTTCTGCCTTTTGCATAAGTGGAGCTTGTTTTATTTCTCCATCACGAGTGATGATTTTAGCTATATTAGTATCTACATTAAATCCAGCACCAGCTTGGCTTACATCATTTGCTACAATCATATCAAGATTTTTGCGTTGTAATTTGCCTTTAGCATATTCTTCAACATTCTGTGTTTCAGCAGCAAAGCCAACTAAATACTGTTTATCTGATTTTTTCTCGCCTAAACCTTTCAAAATATCTGGGTTTTTTACAAGCTCAATAGTCATGACTTCATCAGATTTTTTTATTTTTTGACTAGCTACTTCTTTTACACGATAATCTGAAACAGCCGCTGACATTATTGTAATATCACAATCTGCAAAATGTTCTTCAATATGTTTTTGCATTTCACGTGCAGACTCTACTTTTATTAATTTTACATTTTCAGACGCTTTAATATTTGTAATGCCTGAAACTAAAACTACTTCAGCACCTCTACTAGCAGCTTCTGTAGCAATAGCATATCCCATTTTTCCACTAGAACGATTACTGATGTAGCGAACAGGGTCAATTGGTTCTCTTGTACCTGCTGCACTTACAATCACTTTTTTACCTTTTAAAGACTGATTATTTTGTTTTTCAACATAATCTTTTATAGTCTCTACTAAAGTAATAGATTCAGGAAGTCTACCTATACCATTTACACCACAAGCTAAATGACCACTTGCTGGCTCAATAATATGATAATTATATTCACGAAGAGTATTTATATTTTTTTGTGTTATTGGGTTTTGATACATATTACTATTCATTGCAGGAGCGACAAAAACAGGTGCTTTAGTCGCCATAATCACAGTGGATAACATATCATCAGCAATACCATTTGCTATTTTACCAATAATATTTGCTGTTGCAGGTGCAATCAAAACTAAATCCGCCAAATTAGCAAGAGCAATATGTTCTACATTCCAATTTGTAACTTTATCCCACATAGAAACATTTACAGGATTTCCACTGATTTCTTGAAATGTAAGTGGTGTGACAAAATTTGTAGCTTCTTTAGTCATTACTACATGTACATTAGCGCCTAATTTTCTTAATCTGCTAGCTACATCTACAACTTTATAAACTGCAATACCACCACAAACTGCTAATAAGATATTTTTGCCTTTTAACATAATAAACCTCTTATATAAAATAAATTAATATTTACCGTCTTAATTAGCAAAAAAGGCAAGTATTAGCTTGCCTTTCATTTTAAATTAAATGCTTTTTTTCACACGTGCAAAAGTAATTTTATCTTCTGCAACTTCTTCTAAAGCATTTGTAACATCTTTATGAGATTGAAGTACGGATTTTACAGAAGAACCTGCTAAAATTTGTCTAGCTCTTTTAGCTGCTAAAACTACTAAAGTATATTTACTATCAACTTTTGGTAAAAGTTGGTCCATAGAAGGATGTACTATATCCATTATAAATCGCTCCTTTGCAATATTTTAATTTAAACTTTTTCATTTTCAAGTTGAACAAGTTTATCTAAATTATTATACACTGCACAGCGTTCAGCTTCAATAATATGCAAAATTTTATTTACAACATCACTGACAACTTCATTAGTGATGATGTAATCATAATTATTTCCGCGTGGAATTTCTTCAATAGCAGCGCTGAGGCGACGTTTTATTGCTTCTTCAGTTTCAGTACCACGTCCGCGAATGCGTTTTTCAAGTTCTGCAAGAGAAGGAGGTAATAAAAAGATGAATGTACCTTCTTTTAAAAACATTTTCTGTACATTTAAAGCACCTTGAGTATCGATTTCAAGTAATACATCTTTACCACTTTCCAATACTTCGCGTACTTTATCTGCTGGAGTTCCATAATAATTTCCATAAACTTCAGCCCATTCTAACAAACGATTTTCTGCTATCATTTGCTGAAATTCTTCTTTAGATAAGAACCAATAATCCTTACCATTCACTTCGCCTGGTCTAGGTTTACGTGTTGTTGCTGATATGGAAAATACAATTTCTGGCTGTGCTTTTAATAATTCTTTGCAAACAGTCCCTTTTCCTGTACCAGATGGTCCAGAAATAACGATTAAATTACCCTTATTCTTCATTTACTCTACCCTTTTCTTTTATAATATCCATATTTACTCTATTTGTTATTGTTTCTGGCTGTACAGCCGATAAAACAACAGTCGAATTATCCATGATAATCACTGAACGTGTACGACGTCCATAAGTGGCATCAATTAAGTTCTTTAACTCTTTTGCCTCTTGGACTATACGCTTTATTGGTGCTGACTCTGGAGCGACAACTGCGATAATTCTATCTACAGCTATAATTGTACCATAACCAATATTAACTAATCTTGCCTGCATAACTTCTTTACCTATTTTTACCTATTCAATATTTTGGATTTGTTCACGAATTTTTTCTAATTCGCCTTTAATCTCTACTACTAAATTAGCAATTTCAGCATTATTAGCTTTAGAAGCCATTGTATTTGTTTCACGGTTCATTTCTTGGACAATAAAGTCTAATTTACGACCAATATTACCGTCCATTTCCAAACTAGCCTTAAACTGCTGTAAATGACTTCCCATGCGTACAATTTCTTCTGTAATATCCATTTTATCTGCCATTATCGCACATTCTTGGATTATTCTATTCTCATCAATATTTTGTTCACTCAATAAAGATTTAAGTGTTTCTATCAATTGAGTTCGATAATTTACTAAGCGTTCAGGCGCTATTACTTTTATTTTTTCTGTATGCTTAGCAATGATATCTAAACGACGAAGTAAATCTTTTTTTAGATTTTCACCTTCAATACATTTCATTTTGACAAATTCTTCTGTAGCTTCTTCTACAGTAGCCACTAATAATGGTTTTATCGCTTCTAAATCTAAACTATCATCAGCTAAATTTATCACGCCTTGAAAATTTGCCAAATCTATTAAAGATATATTTTTTAATTTTGCTTTTTTATCTACACTTTTAATAGTTGTATTGATTTCCTGTAAGCTTTTATAATAAGCAATCAACAAATCTTTGTCAATGGCTAACTTTTTATTTTCTTCATTGTTATTTACAAAATTAATGTAAATATCTATTTTTCCACGAAGAGCATATTTATTTAAAGCCTCAACTATACTTGCTTCTAAAGCACGTAGTCCACTTGGCATACGAATGGAAATGTCGCGATATCTATTGTTTACCGCTTTCATTTCTACGCCAATTTTATATATTCCATTATCAAAAGTTGCTGAGCCAAAGCCCGTCATACTTCTTATCAAAAAAATACCTCCCCAAACCTAATTAAGATTATTAATCAGCCCATGTTGCTGTGAAAACTTTTGTAGCAGGGCCAGTCATATAAATACGATTATTATCAGCCCACTGTATTGTTAAAATACCACCATCTAATTCAATTTGAGCTGTTCTTTGTGTACGTTTATTTAATGCACAAGCTACTAATGTAGCGCAAGAACCAGTACCACAAGCCCAAGTGATACCTGCACCACGTTCCCAAACACGCATGCGAACATATTTATCATTTTTTACTTCTACAAATTCTGTATTTGTTTTCTTAGGAAATACTGGATTAGTTTCAAATTTTGGACCAATTTTTTCAAGTTCTACACTATTAATATCATCAACAAAAACGATACAATGAGGATTTCCCATAGATACACAAGTCATTTTATAAGTTTGACTATCTACGGTGATATCTTCATTTACTACTTGATTATTGCCAAAGCCAGATACTGGAATTTTATCGCCTTCTAAAATAGGTTCACCCATATCTACATGAACAGTGCCATCTTCCATAATTTCAGGAACGATTATACCAGCACCAGTTTCTACAGTGAATTTATTTTTATCTGTAAGATTAGCTTCTTTTACACATTTGGCAAAGCAACGTATACCATTACCACACATTTCAGCTTCACTGCCATCACTATTGATGATTTGCATACGAAAATCTGCTACTTTAGATGGCAAAATAAATATAACACCATCAGCACCTACACCAAAATGACGATCACAAATTTTTTCTGCATTTGCGATTATTTCACTGATATCTTCATTATTGAAAGCATTTACTAATACAAAATCATTTCCACAAGCTTGCCATTTAGAAAAATTAAATTCCATGATAAAATCCTCCTTAAACACATTATTAAAACAATGTATTTATTTTTACAAATTTAAAATCTATTCAGGCTCATTATAGATAATAACTAAATTATTATATTATAACTATAACTAATATTAATTCGCTATTAAATATCAACAATCCTGCTCATATTATTATAATTATTCATCTTTTTAAAGAAAATACTAATTAATGACAAAAAACTTAGCAAAAACTGCTCAATTAATAATTTATCAAATAAAAATACCTATGATATAATATTTTAGATATTAATTTCTTAACCTAAGAAATTAACGAAAGGAATGAATTAAACTATGAGCTTAGATGGATTTTCATTAAATCCTTTAATAAATGAACTAAACGACAAATTAGCAGGTGGTAGAATAGATAAAATCTGCCAACCAAACAAGCAAGATATTTATTTATATATTCGCCAACCTGGACAGACATATATTTTATATCTTTCTATAAATCCTCAAAATCCTATGGCAAATATAACTGAATTTCAACCAGATAATCCACCTGAACCACCAGTTTTCTGCATGGTTTTACGTAAGCAATTAGAAGGTGGTCGCATCGCCTCTATTTCTCAATATGGTTTAGACCGCATGATTTTAATAGATATTGATACCTTAGGACCAAAAAGTCTTATCATTACAAAAACTTTAATAGCTGAACTTATGGGAAAATATAGCAATCTTATTTTAATGCAAGACGGAACTATTATTGAAGCCTTTCGCCGTGTAGGTGAAAATAGCAACCGTGTACGTACTGTCTTACCTGGTCAAAATTATGAAGTCCCACCTATTCAAGACAAAATAAATATTTTAACCACCGATACAAATTCATTTATTGAACGCTTAAAAACATATCAAGAAGCGACTTTATATCAAGCAATCATCGCTAGTGGCTTGGGCTTCGGACCAATAACAGCAAAAGAAATCATCTTTTTAGCTGGCTTTAGCAACGATTTATTAATAAAAGATATGGACGAAATGGATTTTTCTTCTATAACTAATATCATTGATGAATTAAAACTCATGTATCAAGAAAAAAACTTTTCACCAACATTAGTCTTAGATAAAAAACGTAAAATTAAAGCTGTGGCACCATTTACTTTGCATATTTTTAACGAAAAAGACTTCACCCTCAAAACATATGCAGATATTAATGCTCTATTAGAAGACTCCAAAAACTATACTAACAGCTATTATAATTTGCCAGAAAAAGATTTCTATCGTAAAACAATCCATAATGAAATTAATCGTTTAACTAAAAAAGAAAAAATTCTTACAGAAGAATTAGCTAAAGCGCAAAAAGCTGAAAAATATAAAATAAAAGCTGATAACTTAATGACTTATCAATACCAATTTAAAGACCATCAAGACAAAGAAATTTCTGTAGCTAATATTTATGATGAAAATTATGCGCCTATAACTATTGCATTGGATACGAAATTAACTCTAATTCAAAATATGCAAGCTTATTATAAAAAATACGATAAGTTAAAACGCTCTACACAAATGTTAGAAATCCAAATAAAACGTTGCCAAAAAGATAGAGAATATGCCCTAACCATAGAAACTGCTATAGATGCTTGTACTACTATAGCCGATATTGAAGATATCAAAGCTGAAATGATTAAAGCTGGGTTTTTACCACCTGAAAATAAGAAAAAAGCTTCTATTGCTCCATCTAAACCATTTAAATTTGCTCTACCTAATGGAATGTTCTTATTCGTTGGCAAAAACAATTATCAAAATGATAAACTCTCTTTTAAAACAGCACATAGCGATGATATTTGGTTGCATACAAAAGATATCCCTGGCTCTCATGTTATCATTGATACTAAAGGCGATGAAGTAGATGAGGATACTCTATTTTTAGCTGCCCAAATCGCAGGATATTTCAGTAAGGCTCGTGGTTCTTCTAAAATTCCTGTTGATTATGTAGAATGTAGATATCTAAAAAAACCATCAGGAGCTAAACCTGGTTTTGTCATCTTTACAAATAATAAAACTTTATATGTAACACCTGATGAAGATGAAATCATGCCAATCATCAATAAAGATTTAAATAAAAAATAAGTAAAAAAAAGACTACCATATTTATTTTTGGTAGTCTTTTCTCATTAATTAAGTTATCGCCATTAAATTTATTTATTGCCTAAAAACTTTAAAATCATATTTATAATTTTTCTACAAAAACCAATTTCTTCTCAATCTTCAAGTCTTGGTCCAGCATTTAAAATTTCTTCTGGCATTTCGCCTGCAAATCGTTTAACATTTTCAGCGAACAATCTTACTAATTTTTCAGCTTGATTTTTATATGCTTTTTTATCCATCCAAGTATTTTCTGGATTTAATACTTCACTTGGTACACCTGGGCAGCTATCTGGAATATTTAATTGGAAATATTCATGTTTAGTCCAAGTAACATCATCCAATTTACCATCTAAAGCAGCAGAAATCATAGCTCTAGTGTATTTTAATTCCATACGCTTACCAACGCCATATGGACCGCCAGTCCAACCAGTATTAACAAGATATACGCTAGTATTATATTGATTGATTTTTTCACCTAATAATCTAGCATATTGTAATGGTGGTAATGGGAAGAATGGTTCACCAAAACCAATGGAGAATGTTGCTTGTGGTTCTGTAATACCACGTTCAGTACCAGCAACTTTACTTGTATAACCGGATAAGAAGTGATACATAGCTTGTTCTTTAGTGAGTTTTGCAATAGGAGGTAATACACCAAAAGCATCTGCAGTTAAGAAGATAATTGCATTTGGATGACCTGCCATACTTGGTACGATGGCATTTGGAATATTTTCTATTGGATAAGCTGTACGCGCATTTTGTGTAAATCTAGCATCAAAGAAATCTGGTTCACGAGTATATGGATTGATATAAACATTTTCCAAAACAGTCCCATACTGAATTGCATTATAAATTTCTGGTTCACTTTCAGGTGTGATTTTTATAGTTTTTGCATAGCAACCACCTTCAACATTGAAGATACCATGTTCACTCCAACCATGTTCATCATCACCAATTAAGGAACGATTAGGATCAGCAGATAAAGTTGTTTTACCTGTACCACTTAAACCAAAGAATAATGCAGAATTTCCATCTTTACCTACATTTGCAGAGCAGTGCATGGATAAAACACCACGTTGAGGGAGAATGAAGTTCATAACAGAGAAAATAGCTTTTTTCATTTCACCTGCATAAGCACCGCCACCGATTAATACCATTTTTTTGCTGAAATTAACAATAATAAAAGTTTCAGAATGTGTACCATCTTCAATTGGATTAGCTTTTACACTAGGCATACAAATAAGTGTAAATTCAGCAGGTGTAGTAAGTTTAGTTTTTGGTCTAATGAATAATTGTTTTAAGAATAAATGATGCCAAGCATGCTCATTAATGCATTTTATTTGTAATTTGTATGCAGGGTCTGCACCAACTAAAGCATCAGTTACAAATAATTGATGGTCTTTAGCATAATCTTTCATTTTTTCATAAAGACGATTAAATGTATTTTCCGAACATGGTTGATTTGTATTTGACCAATGTATTAAATCATGAATATCTGGAGTATCAACAATAAATCTATCTTTAGGTGAACGACCTGTATGTTTACCAGTAGTTACACAAATCGCACCTTTGTCAGATAAACGTCCTTCATGATTTCTAACCGCTTCTTCAAGTAACTCTGGAATTGTTGCATCATAAGTAATTCTTCTTGCAACTGATAAAAAGTCCTGGCTAGAATAGTTGTTCATCATTGTAATCAACCTCACTTTTATTTATGTTTATTTGTCATAAAATTTATTACCTAAAATTACTATATGAATATATATTTCTCCAAAAAATTCACTATTCCTCCCAAAATTTTTAAAAATTTTTTTATATTTTAACATAAAAGCAATATAATAGATAAAACTTATGGCAAAAAACATTTATAATAAATAAAATATTGGATATATGCTATTTTTATGCTATAATATCTATATGTTAATTAATAAAATTTATTATACATAAGATATTTTCAATAGGAGGATTATATGGAACTTAAACAACTAGAATACTTTCAAATGACTAGCCGTTTGAAAAATATTACTAGAGCAGCCAAACGGCTTTCTGTTTCTCAACCAAATATTACAGTTGCTATAAAAAAATTAGAAGCAGAACTTGGCATACAACTTTTTGAACGTAGCCAAAAACAATTATCACTCACACCAGAAGGAGCTGTATTTTTAAATCGCATTGAACTTGCTTTGCGTAATATTCAAGATGCCGTTTTAGAAGTTAATGACTATAAACAACTTCAAAAAGGCACTATCAAAATTGGTATTCCTTCTATGATCGGAGCATATCTTTTCCCCAAAATTTTCTCTGGTTTCCAGAAAAAATTCGCTCATTTAGATATTTATCTTTATGAAAAAGGCTCTATGTCTATTCGTGAATCCTTAGAACGTGATGAATTAGATTTTGGTATTGTCATCATCTCCAATGCTTCTCCTAGTTTACAGTTATTGCCAATGTCTACTAACCAAGTAGTAGCTTGTGTTCCTGAAGATAGCCCACTTGCTCAAAAAGATTCTTTATCTTGGAGCGATGTAAGCAATATTGATTTAATTATGTTAAAAGAAGGTTCTTTTATCCGTAATTTAATTCAACAAAAACTCAAAGAACACAATATTCAACCAAATATTATCTTAGAATCAAACCAAATCGAAACGATAAAAGGTCTTATCTCCAGTAATGTTGGTATGGCATTCCTCTTAGACTTCGTAGTTCAAGATACACCACATATTAAAACATTACCAATAGAAGACCCTATATTTGTAGATGTTGGACTTGCATGGAAAAAAGATAGATATATCTCCAAAGCTGCTCAATCTTTTATCAATTTCTGTCAAGATACATTAAATAAATAATTTATAAAATTAAAGCCATCAGTTTATTTAATTTTGCTGATGGCTTTTTATTTTTATTGATAACAAAAAAGGATAATCCACTTATTTTAGGATTATCCTTTTTATATTTTTTATAGCTTATTTAATGATATTTCAACGATGAGCCAATAAAGTTTGTTTTAATTTATCTTCAATTTGTACAAGTTCAGCTTCTGCTAATTTACGACGTTCACGTCCATCTTTTTGAATTTTAATAGTTTCTTCAATAGTAGAAATCAAATCTTCATTTACTTTTTTTACAGTTTCGATATCTACAATTCCACGTTCTGTTTCACGTGCTGTCTCTATTGTATTTTGTTTCAACATTTCAGCATTACGTCGTAATAATTCATTTGTAGTATCTGTTACTTCACGTTGCATCTGTAAAACTTTTTGCTGTCTAGATAAACCAAGCGCAATTACAATCTGACTTTTCCATAATGGAATAGTATTATAAATAGCACTTTGTACCTTGTCAACTAAAACTTTATCATTATTTTGAATAAGGCGTATCTGTGGTGCTGTCTGTATAGCTATTGTTTTACTCAATTTCAAATCATGAACTTTTTTCTCAAAACGGCTGACAGCATTTTCAAAATCACTGACTACTTGCACTGCCATTTGATTTTGAGAATTTACAGCTTCCATGCGTAATTTAGGAATAGTATGCTGTTGCAATTCTAAGATTTTTTCTTCGCCAGCTTTAATATATAACTGCAATTCTTTAAAATACTCTAAATTTCGTTGATACATAGTATCAAACATCACAATATCTTTCATCATGCTCATGCGGGCTTTATCTAATTCGCCTTGTATCTTATCAATCTGTACAGATAATTTATCATATTCTGCCATCATACTTTTAGCACTGCCAACTAATGAACCTAAAATAGGTATTTTCTTTATAAATCCGCCACTGTTTTTACTATCTACATCAAAACCTTTTACTTTTACTACTAAATTGCTTAATAAATCGCCAACATGCCCACTATCTTTACTGCGAATATTATTCAAAATACTATCTGAAAACTCCGCTATATTTCGTTGTGCATTTATGCCATATTGTACAGAAGTCTGTGAATTCGTCAAATCTATATTTTCTTTTATTTCATCAATACGCTTTCTATCTTCCGGTGAAATCAATTCTGTTTGCTTTGTAACCTGCTCAATCTCTTCTTTTTTTGTCATTACTTGCCAATTTTGAGCATCAGCATTATTGTCCATTGTCTGTGTTTTTGCTTTGATTAAATCATCTAAACTAATATCTGCCATAAGTTTCACCCTCTATTCATATTATCGAAAAATTTGCGATAAAAATCATCTTTATCCATAAATAAATAGCGTATACCTTCTATAAATCCCGCAATAAAAGGTATGCCTGTCCATGAAAATAATAAATAAAAAATTCCCATAAAAGTTTTGCCTAAATAAAATTTATGTGCGCCAAAACCGCCAAATAAAATTCCTAGACCTCCAGCAATTAATTTTTTACGCAAAACTTCATCACTATCAAAAAATCTTTCTGGTAAATGCTTTAATTGCCAACGCATTCTTTGCATAGGTTTATCATGCATACAATTTTTACGTCTATAGCTAAAGCCAGATTTTATCTCTTGAGTGCGGTCTTGCTTTTTCACATCAAAACCATCTGCTTTTATTGTATTTTCCATAACCTTTAATTCCGCGTCCATATCTAATAACTGGTCATTTATCAATTTTTCAAATTGCTCTGTATAAGCATTACTCAATCCATATAAAGTATTTTTTGTTCTTTCCTTTATATCATTTACACTATCTGTATTTAACTGCGTATTTTCTATTTCTACATACTTTTCAATTAAACCAGCCACAGTATCTTGATAATAATCGATAAATCTTCTAGCTAAAGTAATTTTTTCTGGGTGTTTTTGTAGATATTGTAAAATATTCAAAGATACCTTTTGCATGTCTTGCACATGCATTTTTAATTCACTATCTCTGATATATTTCAATGAGCCTTTTATATAATTATAATCCTCTAACGCTTTTTGATAACTTTCCTGCAATAATTTACTATTTTCACTATCATCTAAATCTAAACTAATCTGCTTTTTCTTATTTGGTTTAAATGTCAAAAAGACGCCTACACCTAAAGCTACTGCTCCTATCAAATTTACAATATCACTAAAATGTGTTATCATATCAAACCCAATAAAAGCCAAAATAGTCGTTATAACTGCTAAAAACATAATAAAACTAAACATAATTTTTATTCTCCTATATTTTATTATACTTATTAAATTCTAATAAACCCTTTTAAAATCCTGCACTACAAAAATAATTATACAAAATTTACACTGATTATGCTTGTATATCATATTAAAATTGTATTAAAATAAAATTAAAATTTTTCTTGATTTCTATTTTCTGAAACAAAACTATACTTAGGAGGCTTTTATTATGACAAATATAAATAATGTATTACTAGAAATGATTAATTATTATCAGGGCGACCCTAAACGCATTCAACATTTTCTCAAAGTACATAGCTTTGCAAAATTCATAGCAGAACAAGAAAACTTGCCTTCAGATAAATTATATATTTTAGAAATCGCTGGTTTAATGCATGATATCGGCATAAAAATTGCTGAACAAAAATACAACAGTAGCAATGGCAAATATCAAGAATTAGAAGGCCCTGCTCCTGCTAGAGAAATACTTGAAAAACTCCAAGTAGATACTGCTGTAATAGATAGAGTATGTTTCTTGATTGCCCATCATCATACTTATAATAATATTGACGATTTAGATTACCAAATCCTAATAGAAGCAGATTTCTTAGTAAATCTTTATGAAGATAATTGCCCAAAACAAGCTATAGAAAATGCATTAAACAGAATTTTTAAAACTAAAACCGGCATTAATTTATGTAAAACTATTTTCGATGTCTAATTTTCTTTGAATAGTATCCTAGTAAACATTTTATATAATGAAATCTTTCAATAAATATTACTAAGATAAAAATATAAAATACTCTACAACATCAATTTATAAAACAACAAAACCGTTGGTAAGAATACCAACGGTTTTATTCATAATGCGTCCACATACGAATTATACGTATAACTTTTTCATCTTCTAATACTTCATATACTAATCTATGTTGAATATTAATTCTTCTAGAATAGTATCCCATTAGATCTCCTAACAGTTTTTCATATGGTGGTGGATTTTGAAAAGGATCTTCCTTTATTAAATCAATTAATAATTTAGCTTTTTTATCTAATCCACTTGCTTTTAGCTTTGGAATGTCTTTTAATGCTTTTTATAATATTCTATCTTATACAATTACCATTCAACCTCATCTTCTGAAACAAAATCTTCATTAGATGCAGTTTTAGCTTTTAATAAATCTTCTCGCACATTAGGTATAGCAGATAAATACATTGTTTCCATAAGATTTTTATAATCATCCGCACTAATTAATACCACATCGCCATCTTTAGTATTAATTGTTGCTACTTGATTATATTTAGCAACTTGTTCTAAAGTATTATAAAGATTCTTTCTAAAATTTGAAGCATTAGCTGTAATCATTATAATCACCTCAAATATAGTATATCGTACTTATTAACGTACGTCAAAATATATTTGAAGCGATTATAATATATAGCATATCAAAATCTATATTCTTAAAAATTAAAAAGAGAAAATATATTCATTATAATTTGAGCACATGGGCACAAAATGGGCACAATTATAAAAATAAAAACTCATGGATTAAAATACCCATGAGTTTTTATTTTGCTTTATTCTTTATTAGCTATACCTAATTTACCAAAAACATAAAACGATAAGCTGAGAATCATGCCACAGACAACAGCAAGGCCCATACCTTTTAATTGTACAGGACCAATATTTACAGCAGCTCCACTAAGACCACTTATCATAGTTACGGCAGTAAGTATCATATTTTTCGTACTAGTATAATCAACTTTTTTCTCTATAAGCATACGTATACCAGAACAAGCGATAACACCAAATAACAATACAGAAATACCGCCCATTACTGGTACTGGAATAGCATGAATAATCGCAGCAATTTTACCAATAAAAGAGAAAAGAATAGCAAAAACAGCAGCTCCACCGATTACCCACACACTATAAACACGAGTAATAGCCATAACGCCCATATTTTCACCATAAGTAGTATTAGGAGTTGAACCTACAAAACCAGATAAAACATTAGAAACACCATCAGCAAATAAAGAACGATTAAGTCCTGGATTTTTAATTAAATCTCTATCAACAATACTACTTGTAACAACAACATGCCCAATATGTTCAGCAAAAACTACAAACAATGCAGGCATAATAATCATGATAGCGTGAATATTAAAAGTTGGTTCATAGAAAGTTGGTACTTGTACCCAACTAGCAGTTTCTACACCAGACCAATCTACAATACCTAAACAAAAAGCCATAATATATCCTGCAATTACACCAATTAATACAGGAATTACACTTAAAAATCCTCTACCAATTACAGAAGCCAAAATTGCCACAGCTAATGTAAATACAGAAGTAATCATTGCAAGCTCATTTGGAATGCCTTGAGATTGCATTGTATCACTGATAAAACCAGACATATCCAAAGCAAGTGGTGCAAGCTCAAGACCAATTACTGCTACTACCGCACCCATCGCAGCTGGTGGCAAAATAATATCAATCCAAGCTGTACCTAATTTACCCACAACAAAAGATAAAATAATAAAAGATAAACCAAATGCTATAAATCCACCTTGAGCATCGCCATAACTAAGTCCACTAGTAGCAAGTACTGCTAAAACTGGAGAAATAAATGCAAAACTAGAACCTAAATAAGCAGGTAATTTCCCTTTACAAATGATTAAATACAAAATTGTACCTATACCATTCATAAATAAAGCTGTTGCTGGATTTACATGAAGTAAAAAAGGAACTAACACTGTAGAGCCAAACATAGCAAACAAATGTTGTAAACTAAGTGGAATTCCTTGCAACAAAGGCACTTTTTCTTCTACGTCATAAAACTTTTTCATTTTGTCCTCGCTTTCATAAATAAATAAATAAAAAATTCCTTAGTTATTTTATCATAAGAAATCATATCTATCTATTTAAAAATAAAAATATCTATTAAAAACCAAAAGATTATTGCATATTTACCGCTTTTAATTTATATTTATATAGGCAAAAAATAAAAACATTATTTTTTCCTATATATTTTATTATGAATAGGAGATTTTTTATGACTAAAGAAGAATTTATGCTTATTGCTACTCAAGAAGCTGATAGTAATTTAACAACTAATGAAGGTGGCCCTTTCGGTGCAGTTATTGTAAAAGATGGCAAAATCGTAGGTCGTGGTCATAATCGTGTACTTATAAAACATGATCCAACTTGTCATGCCGAAGTTGAAGCTATTCGTGATGCTTGTCAAAATTTAGGTGCTCATGATTTAACAGGTTGTGAACTCTATACATCTTGCTATCCATGTCCAATGTGCCTTTCTATACAACTATATAAAAGACTAATATAAAATAAAAATAATTAAGAAAGAGTTATGAACGTATTGGTCTTATCCCTCCTGTACCACGTAAACCAAATGGTATTCGTGATTTTGACCAAGAATCATGTAATTGGATTGAATTTGTCCGTTGCCTTCGTGATGCTGGAGTTCAAATTGAAGCATTGATTGATTATGTTCATTTATTTTATCAAGAAGGTACAGCAGAAGCTCGCAAAGCTATTTTAGTAGAACAACGTGACCGTCTCCAGAAACAAATTGATACTATGAATTTAGTTATTGAACGCTTAAATAAAAAAGTAGATCGTTATGAAGAAATCATTATTCCAGCCGAAAAAAAATTATTGAATAAAAAAAGAGAGTAGTTAATCTACTCTCTTTTTTATTTCTAATATTTTACAGATTCTCACTTGCATCATTCCTAGCTTTTGATAATATTCTTTATATTTATTCTTCCATCTTAAGATACTTCTCTTATACATATTTAATATAGCCAAAACAATATTAAATGTAAATAAAAGCATCTATTTTTTTAAGTATTCTATTGTCTTTGACGAATTTGATATTTCGTTTCAATATTATTAGTTATATAACCTCTTTCTCTTAATCCATTGGTTATTTCTGAATAAATATCATTACCATTTGAGTCTTTGATGGTAATAATTAAAACGAATTCTTGTGATGGTACATACAATCCATTTCGGGGAGTTAAGTCAACTCTAAGTTTCCATCCGTCTTCTAGACTTATTCCTCTACTTAACTTTCTGTAGTAGGATTTTATAGGACTCCATTTGAACCCGTGTTCTACTCGTGCTGCTTCAAATTTTTCATCCCATTTTGATTCAAGAGGAACTTGTCCCTTATAATCAATTTTTCCATCAGCTATATATGAATATGTTCCAAAACTAACATCAATATTAGTTCTACAATATTCACGACCATATTTTGGGTCAAGAGGCGGTAAGTAAGCAAGAGTCATTCCTATTTCACCAATATACTTATTGTTTTTGATAAGAGATTTTGGATATGGGAAATCATACATTTCCAGATGCGATTTCTGAGATATTTTTTGTTTGAAAATAAGTGTTACACAATCTTTACTACATTGTAAAATATCTTGTGTATCAGCAGAAGGGATTCCAAATCCATAATATTTAATATTGTCTGGATGTTCATCCAACAATTCGCGAGAGTTCATCCTTGCAGAATGTATTAACATTGCTTTAGCAAGGAGTAGATCTGGCTCAATCATTTCTTCATATATAGAGGCATATTTCTGCAAAGATCGAGGAGTTGAATAACTTGTGCCATTACCCTCAATTATCCTTCCGCTAGAATCCAATCCTTTTACTCCTAAACCATCAATTTGATATGATGCAGAATAATTACCACCATAATCAACAATGTCAGGCTTAACAATATAATTAGCACCAGGTCCTCTTCGGCTAAAAGGTGAAGGTTCATTAAATTTAACAATCGAATTTGCAGAATCAAATAATGCAACAGAACCTACTGTTATAGCACGAACAGAGTCAGCTGGTGATATAAGGCGATCATGCTCACCAATACCTTTTTGAGGTGGCCAGTTTCTAAGCGGTAGACTATTTACGTTTCCGCTAGAAACAAAGATTTGTACATGATATTTATCTTGTATATAATCTAAAAATATCCCTAAATCAGACATTGAACCATCACAAGGTTTATTTTCAATACCTAAAGATAAATTCCATATTTTAGTAGTAAATGAATATTTCTCCATTACTTCTTCAATAACTTCCATCAAAGTATCTTCTGTAATGGAATCAGTTAATCCAAAATTTTTATCACTATTTGGAATGGCAACAATATCTACAAATTTAAAACGATATGCTGTGGACGCAGAAATACCATTCAAAATATTTCCATATTGTATAGTTGAAGCAATAAATGTAGCATGTTGTGGATTTTGATAAACTCTATTTATATATTCTTCACGTGCAACAATATAAGGTTGTAGAAATGGATTATCATCACTTATTCCGCCATCAATAATTCCGATGGTAACATCGCTATCTCGGTACTCAGAATTTAATAAAGTTTGTAACTCAGTTGCCGAAAAATCATTCTGAGGAAGAGAGTACTCTTGAAAAAAACCAACAGTTTTTACTCCGTTAATAGAAGCCAATTTAATAATATCATTATAAGAAGTAATCTCTATCTTTAAAAATTTAATCTGATCGCCATATGAAATAATTTCATATTTATCTTTAAAATGAAGTGAACATAATTTTCGTATCACATAGTCCCAAATTTGTGCATTATCAAAGTCGTCATCAAAATCAAAGATTTTAAGTTTAATAATTTTTTTAATAGAGTTAAAATCTTCCTGTGCAATAGACTGGAGTGTTGGTGAAATTTTTTCTTCTGGTTTAATAGGTTGAATATCAATTATTGCAGTCATATTGGCTTGGAATTTTTGTGATGGTGGATTTTTTACCATCTCTATTGTTTCCTGAATATTTTTTCTGTTGACTTTAATATATATTTCATCTAAATCTTCGCTACCAATAATTGGGCAATTCTTACACAGAGCAGATGGTTTATGTGATTTTGCAATAGCTTCAGGTTTTACTGTTATTTTTCCTACAGCGGGGATTGCTTCATTTTCATTAAAAACATCTGAATAAAAAGATAATAAAGTTTCAAACTTGTCAGTTATTTCTTTTTTTAATTCCGGAGTTACTTCTCCGAAAAATTTCAACTTTCCACCTCCAGTATTCGGAACAATATCTGTTGCTTTGGGAAGAACCAACTTTATTGGTAAATTGTTTTCACTCATAATTAAACCTCTTTAACAATTTTTTGAATAGTTGTTTTTGAACTACCTAAGATATCAGCAATTGTCTGTAAACTAAAAACTTTTGAATCTTTGCTTCGTAAATATTTTGCCTTTATTTTTAATAGTTCTCGTGAATCATTACAATTTTGAGGAACGATATTTTTGGTAATAAACAGTTCTTCATAAATACTAGATACGCTAAAAGAAGAGTTATGGATAACAGAGTTTCTTATAGCTTTAGTTATAATCTCTTCTATATCAGAACCACTTTGTCCATCAAGTAAAGTTGAAATTTCTAAAATTTCTTTTTGAGTAAATTTACATATACCATTGGAAAATAAGGTGACTAATGCTGCAATAGCGTCTTTATCAGGCAGTTCTATTTCTAATTTATAGTCAAATCTTCTCCATATTGCAGGATCAAGTAACTGCTGATGATTGGTAGCTGCTAAAATTAAGCTGTCTTTGCTCATTGTATCAATATTCTGTAAAAGACTATTAACAACACGTTTCAACTCCCCAAGTTCGTTGTTATCATCTCTAGCCTTAGCAATAGCATCAAATTCATCTAAAAATAATACACAAGGCATTTTTTGTGCAAACTCAAATAGGCTACGAATATTTTTAGCAGTAGTACCAAGGTATGAGGAGATTAGACTATCTAACCTAGCAATAACGAGTGGCAAATTTAATTGTTTAGCAATTAAATAGGCACATTTAGTTTTTCCACATCCAGGCGGTCCATATAACAATAGTGAGTTAGATACATTTATTCCAAGAGAGTTAAGTTTATCAGCATTTTGATAACTTAAAATAAATGAATCTAATTTTTCTTCATTCCGTTTTGAGAGAATAACTTCAATATCATTTTGATATGGGTAAATAATATCAGCAAGGTTCATTCTTGATTCAGTATCTACAGGAATAGCAATAGAATTAGAACTATTCATAGGAGTCAAGGTGGACTCAGTTTGAGCAGATAATAGACGTTGAAATTTAGTTGCAGAGCGAAAATCATTGTCTTTTTCCAACTTTGATACTAATTGTTTTGTATAATTAATAACTTTGACTTGATCGTGCTTTAATGCACCTTCTATAATCTTGCCAATTTCAATAGAATATTTCATCATTACACCTCCTATCCTATTATAAAGGAACGAAATGCAAATGTAAAGAACGAATACCGTTTAAGACGGAACGAATATCAAAATAAAACGCATTATATATTAATTTTTAGGAACTTTTCCAGATTACATTTCAATATATTCTATATAGGTCATGTTTTAGCAGTTATGTGAAATTTATCCTTTTTATATGGTATCGTAGGCTACCTACATACAGATCAGTATGCATAGCTTTTTATCAAATACGAGCATAAAGTCCCTAAATTTATTTATGAAAATATAAACTCGTAAAAAAATAATGACTTGATATCATTATTTACTTTTTTAATAAACAATCAAATTTCTAATAAATTTATAAAAATATAAAAAACCCCCACTACCTAAATTATTTTCTAAGTAATAGGGGCTTTAGCGTACAAAAGAAAACGTTATTTAATTATACTAGGATATAACTCCTTTTTTAAAAATTAATCTGCCACCCAATTGTGGCTGTATCCTTATCTAAATACATCCATGTTTTATCTTTGGATGCATATAAACCTAAACCATTGGAACCACCTCCCACACCGATTATATAAGTTTTATTCTCCTGCTGGTTGCTTTCGTATTTGGTCAATAATTCCTGTGCATTCGTCAATGATTGCGTCAAATTTACTACTTGCTCCTGTAGCTGTGTCGATTGATTCTGCAAGATTTCCGACTGTTTCTGCAATGTCTGAAGCTGTGTCTGTAATGTCTGATTTTGTGTCTTGAGCGTTGCTAAGTTCTGTTCTAATGTCGTTAGTTGAGACTCCGTTACTAGATACGTTTTCTCTTCCGCTAAACACGTACCAGATAAGAAAACACACAATAATAATACCGCCAACAATAACCATGGTTTTATAGTTACCCATGAAAAAATTCTTAATTTTAGATACGATTTCATTCATAATCATTCCACTTCTAACTTAGTGATGATAGCATTGTTTCTATCTTTATCACCTAGACCATCTAAGAAAAGCATATTGTCATTCATGCTGTGATATCTTGGAAAAACTGCAATTAACGGCTCTTTTGGGTTCTCTGCTGTTTTATAGATGTCTTGAATAATATGTTTTTCTTCGTTGGTTAACTCATATTTAGAAATAATAGTTAAAGTTTTCATACTTTATCCTCCTGTTTAAACTAGTCGAAATCGACCAGTTTTATTTGCTGGTCATTTGCTTGTTATTTTTTAGTCGCTTTTCTTCTTCAATTTGTCTGCGGACTTCCTCAGTAATTTCTTTTTCCTCTTTTTCTATTTCATCTATAAGTTTTTTAACTGCATTTGTACTATTAGTTAATAGTTCTCTTATACATTCTAGTAGTATTTCTACTAAACAATCATCGTCAAAATGTATTTTTTCGTAGACATCTTCTTTATTTAATAGAGTAACGATAACATCTTTAACTGTTATATCTTCAGGTATAAAATTAGCCTCTATTGCATCACTTGGGTCCCAATAGTAATATCTTGCCCAATCTCGTATTTTTGTATCAAAATCTACTTTCGAATATTTTTCAAACATTTCTTTCCAATTATCGCACATTTAGTTTTTATCCTTTACTTTCCATTTACTTTCTAATTACTTTCCAATTATCTATTAATATTGAAATTTTATTTATTAATTAACTTTTACATGCATGAATTGTCATGTGAAAATACTGCAATCTAATTTCATTTATCGGTTGAACATAAAAGTCGATAAATTAATAATAAATATTACAGTCTAATTGCATATCACCTATTTGTTCAGAGTCTGTATATTGCCAAAGACGACATATGCGATTAGGATTTTCAATAGCAAAACTATTTTCATGATATCCATACTGAGCCGTCCAAATAGGTATATAATCTGCGAGTAAATTTAAGTCAATAATATTGGTGAGCCAATTATAGGAACTATATAGACCTACATAATTATAATTTAGTTCATTTAATCGATTAATGAAGTTACCAATCATATAGGCTACATTGATATTATTTTTGAACATGGATTCATCTTCTGCATCATACCAAATACCAAGTTCAGGATTTTTCCCATTTAAATATGTTTTGATTTGTTTATCTACCCAATTAGCTTCTGCTATAGCTTCGTCAATTGTTGAAGCATGAGCATAATAATATATGCCGTAAGGTAGATTATAAGTTACAGCATTATTTACATGAGTGATAAACATATCATCTAAATGAGTTTTTTCACCTATTTTTATAATAACTCCACCTATACCAATATCTTTTACTGCTTTCCAATCAATATTCTCTTGCCATGCAGAAATATCAATTACTTTCATCATAAAACACCTTCTTTTTTAACTGGTCGAATTCGACCAGTTTTTTATAGGATAACGTTAATCTGTATTTAAAATAGATTAACCGCGTCAAAATTGACACTATGAATTCGATGAGTTTTAATTTATAAATTTTTCCACCAATTTTTTATTTTAGCTATACTATTACTAAAATATTTTGACATATATTTTGCTTCATCCTCATTGGTAGGAACAATGCAATAATGTTCTGCCATCCACATTTTAAGAGCATTATTTTTAATATTTTGAAATAAAATAATCATAACAAGTAATAATACAATAATTAACATAATATATACCTCTATTTAAAATTAAATTCATTTTTTATTGAAGTAATAGTTCCTTTTGTATCTGTCATACATATAGGTAACCATAATGCTTCAACACCACAAATTTTATTGACATCAAACCTTCCATATAACCCCACAGCTTCACCATTTAACAGAAAAACACTGTATGTTATATAACCATTTAATTTAATATTTTCTGCAGTCATTATTGAACTCTTAGTTTGTTCAATATATTCCTCATAAATATATTGAACATTTTCATTATTTTCGTTAAATACAGTAGATTGTTCAATAATATTTTTATTGCGGTCATAAATAGTTATTCCACTGCCTTCACGACCATATATAGGTTTTTTTATAATTTTATTTGCTAGACTAACATTAAGTATACCTTCAAAACTTAGACCACTAAATGGAACATATTTTTTTATATAATTAGATTCTTGATTTGAATAAAAACCATATTTATCATTTAAATAATGCAACATTGCAGGAATTCGTTTATCTTGCATAATTAAAGCTTCTGGCGGATTAACTAAATAAATCTTTCCTTCGTTATGAAGTTCAATCATTTTCATTCCTATAGGATATCCATCGTTAGATTTATCTTCTATTAATAACTCAGTTGGATATAATCTATATAAAATATTTATTTTTTGGTAAGTATTTTTTACATACACACCGTTATCAAATACTTCTAACTCAGATAACGGAATTAATATTGCATATACATTTTGTGGCTTATGTTCCATAAAATTATCATACAGATATTTTGTGTTATACCAGTCTTCTTTATAATTTGGGTCAGATGCAAATGCTATTACATCATCATTGGAACAAAGATTAATAAAAATTTCTGCTAATTGTTTATTAATTTCTTTTTCTTTTAATGATATTTCTTTCGACTTAAATCTAAAATTCCCATAAAAAGTTTCTGGTATAGCACATGGTGTATCTGAATTAATTTCTATTAATCGAAAATCACCATTCATATCTTTTACAAAATCCATTCTAGATAAATTGCTAATACAATCAAATTTAGAGCCAATAAAAGACAAGTTTCCAAACAAATCATTTACATGACGTACTGATTTAACAGTTTTATGCATAGCCCAAAATAAAACATTTGATATATCAAATAAATTTTCTTTTTCTTCTTTTGTAATATTTAATGGGGTTAAACTAGGATAACTATATCTCCAATCATCTTCTTTAATATAAGGTATTTTGTTTTTATCAATATTATCTATCCAACAACTAACTTGCACTACTTCTTCCTCCTGCACTTCCTATACCTGTTTTTCCTGTAGATATACTTGATTTAGTACCTATATTAGATACATTTTTATTTGGTGTTGTAATATTTTTAGCACTTTTGTTACTAATAGAAGATGAAGACTTATCTGGCTTGTTATCTTTATTTGTACTACTACTTAAATTATTATCTCTACTGTAACTTCTACTATTATAGCTACTATTACTTTCATCGTAGTTTCTATTATTATAGTTTCCGCTATTTAGCCAACTTCCAATAATAGTACCTGCTAAAAAATCACTAAATCCACCACTATCTTGATTTACAATAGTAACATTTTCTTTGTCATTATCAGGATATTGTTCTTGTGGCGGGTCTGTTCCACAGCCTGTTAATAAAGCTGAACCAATAACTAATGCACTAGAAAAAGCAATTACTTTTTTTAGAGATTTGTTTTTAGACAACGTCAACTCACCTCATGTTTTGTTTTTTTATTTTAAGTATAAGATTAAGAAATAACCTCTGCATATTGAAAACCTATTTTTTATTGATATTACAAAATAGCCATTTTTGTAATATCAATAAAATATCAATTACAGAAATGGCTTATTTTAATATATTTAATTTTTCTAATCTCTCTAAAGCTATATCATAATATACTTTAGTTCTTTCAAATCCTATAAAATTTCTATTATGCATTTTAGCTGCTACAGCAGTTGTTCCGCTTCCCATAAATGGATCTAGAATAATAGAACCTTCCGGAACAATTTTTATTAAGTCCTCCATTAATGGTGTAGGTTTTCCTGTTAAATGGAATTTATCTGTTTGTTTAACAGTATATTGATAACAACCATCAAATGGACCAGCATGAACTGCTTTTTCACATTTCCCTTTAGTTGCCCATACAACATATTCACATTGATGTCTAAAATATCCTTTATGCGGTGCTCTTGAACTTCTACCTTTATCCCATGCAATTATTCCTCTCCAAATCAATTCTCCAATTTGAACGGCATCTGTAGTAGATGGAAGTTGTCTCCAGTCTGTAAACATTAAAAAATAACCTCCATCTTTCAAAACTCTATGGCATTCACTAATCCAAAGATTACACCAATGAAGCCATGAACGTGTGTCTTTACTATCTCCTATAAAATCTGGTCTATGCACTACAGTATTTGACCCTTGTTCGTATTTTTTACTTGGTGGTAAAGCTTTTTCTGAAGCTGTTCTACCGCCACTACAATATGGAGGGTCTGTAATGACTGCATCTACAGAATTATCGGGAATTTGTCTAAGATATTCTAAGCTATCTCCTAATAAAATTTTATTTAAAAAATTATTCATATTATTTGTCATGTTATTATCTCCTTATTTTATAAATTATTATGAATTACTATAAATTATTTTAAAGTTAGTGAGGTTTATTTTTTTCTAATAGTTGTTTTTTGTTTAGCATATTGAGCTAGATTTTCTTTTAATTTTGTAGGTACTGGTACACCACAATTTGTAGCATTTTCTAATATGCTTAGTCCTTCATTGGCAATGTAAAACATTATAGCCACATCACGAGTTATAGTACCTTGGTTAAACACTATATCCGCTGTATGAGCCACCATAATAATAATTACAATAACAGCTTTTTTGGCTAATCCTCGCCAACCTTTGCGACTATCTAATTTTTTATTGGGATTTATCCATGCAGACAAAAGACCTGTTATATAATCTAGTACCATCAACAAAAGGATTGCTTCCCATAAATTTGACCAGCTACCAAACAAATGGTTACAGACTGTACCTACAGCAGCAAAACATGCGCCCCATTCAATTTCTAATCGAACTGGTATAATTGTTCTAGAAAACGAGACTATATCTGTAAAAAACTCCTGCATTTTTATCACCTCTTAAAACTTAATTTGATAAAATAAACCACCTGCCATAGTCGCATAAGCGTCATTATTATCTACATTATTATCAATCCATTTTTCTTTACCCCACGCTACAGCTGAAGTAATAAGAAATGCTTCAAATGCACTACAACCTGCATTGCGTTGTAATTGGTCCGAAATAATATATCCAGCCGCGAAGTGCAAAGCTTTATCTGTAGGAATATTATCCTGCATATCATGTATTGGGTTAGCACTTGCATTTGCTGTAGATAAAAAGAAGGCACAACACAATGCCAAAAATAATTTATGCATTGTCTGCACCTTCTTTATTTTTATTTATTTTTTTTTCGATTGTTTTTGTTGTATCTGAATATGCAATGCAGTTTTGATTAGTACATTTATCATCTATTAATTCTCCCGCACAATATTTACAACGTTCTTTTCTAGTAAAAAATGCCATTTTATTTATCCTCCTGAGTTAATTTTTTTATTAATGTTTCATATACAAGTTTATTCGATTCTTCTTTTGTTTTGCATTTTTTCATTTTAGACGTGAAATCTTTATCTCGTACAAATAAATTAAGCAATTTGCGTTTGAAATAATATAGATATATTACCGCTCCAATTATTAATAAAATAGTAATTGGAGCAATTATCCGTATAGTATCGTCATTTAAAAGTATAAGCCATAGCCATATATACATTTTTATTCATCCTTTAATATTTCATTTTTAGCCTCTTCGTACGCTTTATTAAATGCCATAAACTCTTGCTGTATAGATTGTATAGCTTCTGTATTTCCTGCAAGCGTAGCAGTATCTAAATCTTGTTTAAATCCTTCTTTTTGTATATTATACTCGTTCTCTAGTTGAGATAATGCTTGTGACTGTAGTTCTTCTTTTGTTGGTTCTGGTGGAATATAAATTTTAGGTTTTCCTGTTTCCATATCTCTGATATAACTATTTGTGCCATCACCATTCACATATAAATTATATTCTTCAGCAGAAATAATTTCTACAACAGAAAGTTCTTCCTCTGTCATGTTTTTTACTTTCTGTTCAAGTTCTGTTATATATTCTTCGTTATTTTTTTCTATATCTTTTGTATTTGCGAAAGTACGTACAGACGGCGTTCCATCTGCTAAAAATCCCATACAATAATATTTAACATTAGTGGCCATGTTATAATCATCTCCGATTTCAATAAATTTTTTTATAATGAGGTGGTTTAATATGCGTAAGCCAAATGGCTACGGAAGTGTAAAAAAACTAACAGGTAACAGGAGGCGACCGTTTGTTTTTCTTATCTCCAAAGAGGGTAAACAAAAACCGCTGGCACATTTTGCTACGCAAACGGAAGCTGAAATCTATGCAGCGGATTATAACAAAAAACATAATAACAAAATCCTTTCTGGACATCAGATTACTTTTGCCGAGCTGTATTATCGTTGGCTGTCGTTTCATACGGATAAATATCAGCCAGCTAAAACAACTCTTTGCAGTTATAAAGTGGCGTTTCAACATTGTCTGCCATTACATGAAATGCCTTTAAAGAACATTAAATATCATCATCTGCAACAAATAATAGACGATACTAAAAGAAAAGGACTTTCCTACAGTAGTTGTAAGAAAATCCGTTCTTTAATTAGCCTTATGTTTAAATATGGAATTATGATGGAGTATTGCAATAAGAACTATGCCAATCTATTAAATTTAGGTAAAAATAAAGCAATTCGTCCACACAAACCTTTTACAAGGCAAAAAATAAATAAATTATGGGCTAATTTAGAAATTAATGGTATAGACACTGTATTAATCCTAATTTATACAGGCATGAGAGTTGGAGAGCTATTAAGTTTAACTAAAGATAATATTTATCTTAGACAAAAGTATCTAAAAATAACTAAATCAAAAACGAAGGCTGGTCTTCGCTCTATTCCTATTCATGAAAAAATCTTTCCTCTTATCACAAAAAGAATAAATATGCCTGGTAAATATCTAATTTGTGATAGTAATGGAAATCCTTATAATTACAGTAAATATAGGACTTTATGGAATAGAATTATGTTGCACATAAATGCTAAACACAGCACTCATGATTGTAGGCATACATGTGCAACTCTTATGGATAATGCAGAAGTAAACTTTAATGCCAAACGTCGTATTTTAGGTCATTCTGATGGTGATGTAACTGATACTGTATATACTCACAAAAATTTAAAACAGTTACGAAAAGCCATAAACAAAATAAAATAATTGTTACTAATAAGATACTTATATTTTTAGTTATACTAGTAGAAACAAGTATTTATATACATTTACTAGTGTTACTAATGTTACTTCTAAAAACAATTAAAATAATATATTTTTAAACTTAAAAACCGTTGCAAAAGCTATTAAGTCTTTAATTGCAACGGTTTATTGTTTATGTTTATTTCATAAAATTTATAGGTATTACCCATTTTGTATACTCAGGTATTTTACTTTTAAACTCAATCTCTTTTTTAGGTTCTATAACTATTTTGGTATTAAATAATTTTTTTATTTTCGTATATACCTTATTAAGCAACATATACATCAACCTTTCATTAGACAGTGGGGATGTGCATTTACAGCATTTAGCAAAGATAACATAATAAGTGTTAATCTTCCTATAAGTTCCAAAACACTTGCTATAACAACAAATATATTAAAAAAATCACCATCTACACCTCAAGCGATATCAAATGCTTTTATGGATAATAGCCAAACTGTTAATACATTTTCTATTTGCCATAATTTGGGAAATGAAAAATATGCTGTTTTATATGCTACTATTTCATATCTTTAAACAGTGGGGATTAATTGTAGGTAGTGATAAATTAGTAAATATACCGACAAATATTACAATAAAACAATTATTATATTGTAATGCCTGTGATGGTATATCTAGCTTCGAAAATGATGGAATAGGTTATTTTTTAGGTGTAGCAGATGTAACACCAACTAACATTATTTTTAGGTTCAAAGAAAATCCTCAAACTTTTAGATGGTTTATATTAAGTAAATAATTATTTTCCTACAAAAAACACTCTAATTTGACCATTACTTCCTCCAGTAACGACACCTTTAATATTTACAATAATATTATTTAATTCTGTTGATGTTGATTTTACAACAGATATTAAATTTGCTTCTGAATCTGATGCTGGTGTAGCTATAGCAAATGATAGTTTTTCTTTAAAAGTTATTGCTGTATTAATTTTAACTGTTCTCAAATCGCCAGTATAATTTTCATCTAATCCGAACATTCTCCACTGTAGAATTAGTCCGCCAAATAATTTTCCTAAGCAAATATAACCGTTTTGAGCTATATTGTATCTAATTCCCAGTGTTTCTAACCAGCTATTAATTTGTTCTTGTGCCCATTCTTTTATTTTATTTTTTAAATTATCTGTGGTCGCCGAAGTTATACCAAATAGCTCTTGCACCACTTCTTTACCATAACTTTTTATCTTATCTTTTATTTTTGTTGCGTTTACTTCTGTTATATTAAATAGCGTTTTAAATAAATTTGTATGTGTTGTATTGCTTTCGTTATGATTTTCAATATAATGATTCAGTATCGAAACTGTAACAAGACCAGCTGAATCAATCGTTGCATTTATCATTTCTGCATTACTTATTGCTACATCTATGTTATAACTTGCATTAACAACATATTTGCTGGTTTTTGCCGGCACAAAATCCGGATTGTTGTCTGTAGCGTACATATATAATATTTCTCCAGCATCTGGGTCTTTTGCTATTACGCCCATTTCCTTGGCATAAAAGCCTATATTTACATCTTGGTTTGTTATAATTCCTGTTATTGTGCAGATACCACCGTCTTTCGGTGTTTTATCGGATATCCCTACATTTATCTCGTGCTTTTTTAAAGCAGTAAGTTCTTGAATATTTTCAGCTTCTTCAGGTGTTCCACTACCTAATTCCACACGCAAAAGCTCCAGTTCACATTTTCCTGCTTCAACCTTTGCTTGTAAATTCAAACCTTTTTGAGTAAGTATCATATCATTCCATTCACTCATCGGTCTGTTCCTCCTTTGATTTTACTTCGTATTCTCTCAAGCTACTTGTTTTTGCTAATGTTTTGTTTCTAACATTAGCAGTTATTTCTTTTAAAGAATTTAAAGTTATTTCATTTTGTTTATATAAATTAAATGAATGTGCATAATTTATTTTTACATCAAAATTTAAAGATTTTATAAAATTACCTATAGGCACTGTAATTTCTCGAAGTTGTCCCGTATTAGCCAACATATACTTTTTACTGTGAGTATTTACTTCATTTATTATCCCAGCTATGCCGATATCTATATACTTAATATTAGACACTTTACCCATGTTGTATTGTTTCTGTGTAATATCTGTATTATCTATTAATTTAGGTTTCAAATAATAAGAGCGTAAACTTCCTATTTTTGAGCCAATATATCTTAAGTTATTTAATTTAATATTAATCGAATACATATATCCTAAATGTGCAGGTTTATACATTTCAATAGCATTAGATAAACTATTTAAATCTAATTTCTGATTTCCATTTAAAATCACTTCAAAATAATATTCAGAATTGTGCTGAATTATATAACCAGATTTATCTTCACAAAACATATTTATCAAATTATTCATAAATATCTCAGACACTATATTTGTACCTTGTAACTTTAATAATATCTGTATACGTCTATCTTCTATGCTGGCATCTTCTTTTACGGATAAATCAAGAAGCCGCTCCCAATCAGACAGTCCCCATGTTGCTGTTTCAACAAAAAATTGATTTTTTACATCTAATAAATTAATTCTCAATTTTTCATGTTCTTCATCACTTATTAATGCTGTATTTTTAAAATCGTTATCGGTTGGCAAAAAATTTGGTAGATGTTTCAGTGTTTTTACTGGTGTTCGTCTAAGTAGATATAACATTAAAATCCACCTCATCTTCTAAAATCGGTAGCTCTTCTTCTGTAAGCGGTATGTTTTTTGCTTCACCGTTTAAAGTCAAATTATCATAGTCAATTACTCCACTGCACTCTAAAAGCGTCTTGCCGATATGTGCAATAGATACATAACCACGGTTGAAACCAATATCTTTAAAATACGTATCAACTTTTTCTTTAAATTCATCTTCATTTATACTACCGTAGATACTAGCAGCCACTTTTACATTTACAGGAGTGGCGGATACCACCGTCAAATCAGCGCCAATCGGTTTTTCTTCTTCGAGATAAGTGCGAACTTTATTCAATAGTGTTTCATCAGCAATATTTAAATTGGCATCAATTACAACTACTTTCACTGTACCGTTGCCATTCCAAAGTGGAATACAACGTGCACCGCCTACGCCTTCAATTTCTCGCGCCCAAAGTTCATAGTTATTCTTGTTGCCACTTGTTGCTGGATTTCTTACTTTAAACAAGTATCTATCAAGTAGTTCAGCATCCGTTTCTTCATTATAACCGCCTATTGTCGGTTCGGAATTTATTACACTATTAATACCAGGAATAGACATAGAAATAACATTTATGGTTTCAGCATCTACATTACCAATAACTCCAGCTATAGAAGCTTCAATATTTATCTGCCCATTTTCTTTTATATCCGTATTTTCCGTAGCTACAAACTGGATGCCGCTTTCCGTTGCAAAGGTGGCTCCTGCGTAAATCGTACCTGTGCCCTTTACGGTCAAAGCACCTGTAGCTTTAGTGGCTTCTTTACGGATAACGCCGCACTGTTTAGCCAGCATGGTCAAATATTCGCCGTATGATGTATCGGCAAAAGCAACTTTGTTTAATTCTTCAAGTTCAACTTCAACTTTGGCAAATTCGATAGAATTACTAGAAAGTGCATCATATTGGAACGTTCCTTCAAATAATCCAGTCTTTGCTTTGGAATTATTTATTAATTCCTGCAATATTTCTTTTTGACCTCTTGCTTTATACATCAATCACCAGCTCCCCATAAACCGTAGTTAAATCAATTTCACAATTTAATTTTGTTTTTTCTCGATTTATAGTTATTGAATTTATAGCCTTTATATATGGATTTACCATTAAACATTCAATTATAGCCCTTTTAAATTCAGAAATTCGCTCTCCAGCAGTCATGACTTTACCTATAAATTTTTTCAATTCAATACCGTATTGCCAGCTGTATGCAGTATATCTAAAACGTTCTGTTTTAAGTGCTTTATAAATCCATACTTTTATAGCTTCGTTACCCTCAACAAGTACATGATTTCCAGCATTATCATAAATGAATTTATCTATATCAAAATTCCATGCATATTCTTGATACAGTGGCAAATCTTCTTCTGTCACGGCTATATTTGTACCAATAAAAGGAAATTCTTCACTCAAGTTTTACCACCTCTTCGTTTATGATATAAAGTTGCCCTTCTGCGCCTTCGCACGGCAGGATACTAACCCAATCCCCGACTTTTAGCGTATCGGTATAAATAAAACTTTCAGTGTAATCATTGTCTATATCGTGATTGTGGCTTTCATATGCGCTATCTCCGCTACCACCCGATTTATTTTGCGTTGCTGAAACTAAATGTCCTCGCGCCGCTCTTTCGTATCCAACAAGAAGGCGTTTTGAAATATAAGCGTTTTCCTTTGTAAGCTCGATGTTATTTGCTTTGATAATAAAATTCGGCGGTGGCTGAACTACAATGCCGATAAAAGCACTGCGTGGAACGTAATACTGTGCAACGCCGTGCATAATATTTACCATTTCTTCAATACTGGCTTCTGCACTAGGAATTTGTGTCATTTATATCACCTACTTTTTCGTTTCTTCCTGCGGAGCTTTTTCCTCGTTCATCATATTTTCAAATTCAAGTTCAATTTTCATCATATGGTTACCATTTTCAAACATATGTACATCAGATTTTACCCAAAACTTACCTGCATTTAAACTGTCTCTTATTTCTATGGAATAAGACGATTTTACCCGATAGTCACCAATAAGTGTAAGAGAACCACTTCTATCTGGTCCTTTCAACATAGCTTCTACTTCTTTGTTGGTATCCTTGTTCGGGTCTGTTTTATAAACGTCCTGTATCATGGAGTATTTACTAATCCATTCGTCGTTTTTCTTATATCCAGTCATATTGCCCTGCTGGTCAGTAATCATTATCTGATTTATCATGTTTTCAATGCTTTCTTTATAGGTGCTTTCCGTCATATTACTACTGCTATCTGCAACATAATTTTCGATTAATGTACCTTTTAAGATGATATCAAGTTGGTCGTTATTCATAATTGGATGATATTTTTCACCTGTTTTTTTACTAGCTTCTGTATAAGCCATCATAATAATTTGATAACCCGTTTTACGGTCTGCAATAAAACTTACTGGAATACCCGTTTTTATCAAATTACCAATTTTAATACCAAGTTCCCTGCATATTGCCGTTGTTATATCTTCCGCTGTTATATTTACGAATTTTTTCGTTGTTTTAGATTTACTTAAAATAAATAGATTATCAAAGGCTGTAATTCGTACATTGGAATTTTGCCTATTTTTCTCTATGTCAAAAACATTGCCACGAAAGACAATATTATTTTCTTCATCGCAACCAAAAACTGTTTCACCATTATTTATCACAAGTATTGGCACATTCGGGTCGCGGTCGTCCTGTACGTAGTCAAATACAAGTTTTCTGGCCACCTGCATACGGCTACCACTCCAAGTTATCTTTTTTACTAAAGTGGATATGTCTTTGCCTTTATGAAATATTTTCATTTTAAATTCTTCCTCAGATTTAGCTTCGTTACATTATTTATGGCCAGATTTTTTAAATCGTTAGACTGTACAATATTTCGCCAATGATTGTAGTCACCGTATACTTTTTTTGAAGCATCCAAAATATCATCGGCTTTATTTACCCAACTTTCAGGATTTTCTGGTTCATCAGTACGCTGTTTTAAGCCTGTTGTTTCATCAATTTGTTTATCATTGTTGGCAGATGGTGTATTAAGTTCCTTATATTCAATAAAAGATAATTTATAATAGATATCCCTTGTTCCGTCCTGCTCACGGTAGGTGAATTCACGAAGACCCATCATTAAATTTAAGGGACTATCAGTTATTATTACCCTTATCGGTTTTTTTGCTTCCTTCCATTTTGTTAGTAAATCCACACATTCAATTGGAGTTTTAACATCTCCTATAACAAACGGATAATCATGCTTAGGATGCGGAAAAAAACTAGAGAAGCTTAGCTGTTTTAGTCTAGCATTACCAAACAGCATAGCTTCTCCAAAATCGAGTATATCTATTATTTTGTTATTTTGTGAAGTCCTTATTTCATATTGACGTGGTGTTATCGGGATTGTTAATTTTTCACCGTTAGAGCTTAAAATTACCTGTCGCCGTACGGCACTTTCATTTCCTAATGCCAAAGATAATAAATTTACCACGTTGTAGGCTTTATTCATAAAACTGTCAAGGCTCATCAATATGCACCTCCAAAGTTTGTATTTACCTGCCGCATGAGAGACACAAGCCTGTAGGCGATTTCATCAATATCCTGTTCATTGCGTACAATAAAAGTATTACCAGTAATAGTTACATTATTATTACCGTCACCTGAAGAACTATTTGTAAGTTCACGCTGAATAATTCGTTCTGTAGTTTGTGCAGGATATATACGGCTACCTGTTGGAAGGTCGACAATTTCTCCGCCCTGTTCATTAATTTCCGTCCATCCGCCTTTCCAATTCATTGTACCTGTTGCATTATGTCCTAAGTCAGATTTTAAACCTGTTACATTCGCACCTCTTTCTTTAATTTCTTTTACTTTATCCATAATACCATTTGCTTTAGCTGAAATTGGAGACCATACATTTTCATCAAGCCAACTACTAATTCCACTGAAAATATTTTTTATTGTAGATGAAGCACTATTAAACGCTTCAATAATTGCTTCACTTGCTGAATGTGCTTTATTAGATATTGGTTCGAATACATTATCATTAAACCAACTACTAATCCCACTAAATATTTCTTTGACACTACTGCAAATCTCTTCAAATTTAATAGATATCTGTTCTCCTAACCAATAAATACCAGACATTAATGGCATTATTAACATATCTTTTATGCCACTTCCCAATGTATTTACATAAGGATATACTACATCACCCATTAATGATATGCCACCAACAATAAAATTGACACAGTCTATTCCAAAATTTCCAATAGGTGTTAATAAACTATTATATAAAGTATTTCCTACTTCAGTCATCGTAGTAGCTATTATATCTATTCCATTAATAATACTATCACTAATACTATTTATTAAATTTTCGCCTAAAATACTACCACTAATACCGCCTAAAGTACCACCAATAATTGCACCTACTCCACTTCCTATTCCAGGAACAACAGAACCAATTGTTCCACCAGCAATAGCTCCAAGTTTAGCACCTGCATAACCACCAGCTAAACTACTAGCAACACGTACAGTTTCTAAACCTCGTTCGCCTTCTTTTGCATTATATATATTATATGCTCCTAAAGGTAACGCAATACCTAAACCTAATTTACTTATACCTGAGCTATATTTTTTACTATCTTTTAAGCCATTTCCTAGAATATTTTTTAATTTTTCTTTCCAGCTCAAAGGACTTTGTGGTATAGTAGATGGCTTTCTACTCGTCGGTAATGGTTTACCATTTGGTCCTAAAATTGTTGATGACCCATTATTAGATGATGTTGTTTTACCATTTACATAAACATTTTGAGCAGTTATTGTCATGTCTTTAGTATTACTTAATCCATCTACTCCTGTAGGCAATTTATTAGGAACACCCTTTGATATATTAATTATATCTTTTATTTTTGTAATAATATTAGCTGTAATACTATAAATTTTTTTTAATCCTAAAAATAAAGCTCCACCTGCTAAAATAGAACCAATACCATCAAAAGCTATGAATTTATTAGTTAAATCTGTAATACCTTTTTTGGTTAAAGTAAATATATCATTTAAACTAAAACCATCTTTTAATCCATCCGTCATTAACTTTACAATATCTGTTAATTCTTGAACAAATGACCTTAATCCAGAATTAGCATTACCAGACATTAATGTTGTTTGAAAATTTTCCCATGCGCCAGAAAGTTCTTCAATATCACCTTTTAAATTATCTAACATTGTAATTGCTACGTCTTTAGCTGTAACTTTATTCATTTCTTCAAACATTTTGGTTACACCTTCAGCACCTTCACGCATAAGTATCATACCACCACGAATAGCATCAGAACCAAACATATCATAAAGAGTACTCATTTGTTCTTCTTTAGTTAGACCTTTTAGTCTATCTTGTAATAATCCTGCTATTTCTGCTAATGATTTAACTTTACCTTGTTGGTCAAAAAATGCACTAGTTCCTTTTTCAGTTAAAAGGTTTAACTTACTAAATGCTGCTACTTGTGTATCTGTTCTTGGTATTAAATTAGAAAGCATAGTTTTTAAAGATGTACCTGCATCAGATCCTTTTAATCCATTTTGTGCAAATACTGCCAATGTTGTATTTGCATCTTCAAAACTTACACCAGCACCTGAAGCAACAGATGAACACATAGCTAATGCATATCTTAATTCATGTACATCTGTAGCAGAGGCATTTGCAGCACCAGCTAAAATATTAGCTGCATGAGTAGCATCATTTACTTTAAATGCATTCATGGCTGTACTCATTGTTTCAGCAGCTTCGGCTAAATCTAAACTTCCTGCAGTAGCTAAATTTAGTGCTGCTTCGGACGCATCTCCTAAAACATCTTTTAATTGTACTCCGGCTTTTACAAGTTCAGTCATACCTCTAGCTACTTCTGTATTTCCAAATACAGTATCTTGCCCTAATTGCATAGCACGTGCTCTAATTTGAGACATTATTTCATCTCGTGTCTGCCCATTTGTACCTTCTTTTGGTATTAAGGCTTTTATTGCAGATAATTGAGCATCAAAGTCCATAGGTGTTTTTATAGTATCATAAACAGTATATCCAATTCCTGCCATACCAGCCATTTGTAAACTAGTTCCCATCAACATACCATCAGCAAAATTATTTATTTTATTATTAAAATTAAAACCGCCATTTGGCATATTAGTCTTAATATTTACATAAGCTGTAAAAGCTTTACCTGCTAAACCTGTTAATTCAGTTTTTACTTTAGTTACTTGTAAAGATGCTTTGTCTTTTAATGACACTATTGCTGAATAATCTTTATTCTTGAACTGCTCCAATGTAGCTTTAATCTTTTGTGTAGTTTGCGATACTTTGTCTTTTAATGATACCGTAACAGAATAATCACTCTTTATTTTATTTAAACTTTCTTTTAATCCTTCAGTTGATTTAGTAGCTTTTAAAGATTCTTTAGCAACACCAGATAAAGCATATTGGGTTTTTTTTAGACCAGCAGTCATTTTATCTTTTAATTCTAATGTAGCACTTAAAATAAAATTATTCATTTAGTCATTCTCCTTTCAAACCCAATATACTAGCCAACGATTTTATGATTATTTCTAATTTTTGTTGTTCAAATTCTTTTTCTTTTATCATTGCTGAATAAACAAAAAGTTTTTCTAAATAAGATAATGAAAAAAAATAATCTAATTTATGACCACGGAGAACTAGATAAGCACAAGTAGATGCCATCCAGTCCTCTTCTATTAGTTTTTTAATTCATCATGTAACTTAAATTTTAAATCTTTTCCATAACCCGCACAGGACATAATAGCTTTAGAGATAAAAGCTACTTCCCCAGATTTAAATATTTTATTAACAATATCAGTAGGTTCACTACATTCAAATTCTTTTAATAATGTAGCATCTTTTAAGTTAGGTTCTACAAAGCTTTCATAAATTAAATATTGGTCACTTCCTTCATCCATTGTCGTTGCTTCTGCAATTAATGCTGTTGTTGGTTGTTTTATAGTAACTATACCAAAATCTGGAATTTCTATATCATATAATTTATTTTTTCTTGATTGAATAGTTTCTTTATTTTTAATTAAATCTTGTACACTTATTATTTTTTTCATAAAAAATCTCCTTAATAAAAAATATTTACAAATACGTGTATACGTGTTATAATATAAATGTGAGGAGGTACTAATATTATGCGAGACAAGGACTTATTAAAATTACTCTTAAAAAACGGTTGGAAAGATATCCGTCAAAGAGGTAGTCATCATCGTCTTATTAAAGATGATAAGGTAGAAGTCATTGCTGTTCACGGTAAAGATGTACCTATAGGATTGTTAAACGCAATTCTAAAAAGGACAGGGCTTAAATAAAGCCCTCCTTTCTCACAATAGTATGATTGGAGGAATGCTTATGTTATTTATCTATCCAGCTATTATTCACGAAGATAGTGATGGTATTTGGGCTGAATTTCCAGATTTAAAAAACTGTTCAACTTTTGGAGACAGTTTAGCTGATGTATTACAAAATGCTACTGAGGCTATGGAGTTATTTGTTCTTGGTTTATTAGAAAATGGAATACAACCTCCCAAAGCAACAGATATAAAAAATATGCATCTTGCAAAGAACACATTTGCAACATTGATAAAATCTGATGTGAATTTAGCTAAAAATACTAAATCTGTAAAAAAAACCTTAACTATTCCCGCATGGTTAAATCAAAGAGCTTTAGATAAAGGAATAAATTTCTCTAAAGTTCTTCAAGAAGCATTAATTGCTAAAACTATTTAAATTAAGGACCGCTATAAGCGGTCTTTTTTTATGCTGCAATTGTTTCAATAAATGTAGCATCTTCAGGTGTAAATCCACCAGTATATTCTTTTTCAACAACTTTTCCTTTTTCAAAAGTCATTAATGTGATTTCATTAAACCATACGTTCTCAATGGAGATACGTTCTTTTTGACCATCTACAGCATCTGGATCATCAATTAAACCGACAAAAGTAGCACGAGGGTCAAGACCTTGCTTCCATGCTTCAAGATATTTATTAATATTTCTATTGATAACATTTTTAAGTGTAAAACTTATATCTCCTTTTAAAGATACAATTTTACTGTCTACACTATTACCATTAATAACATCTTCACGATTAGCAGTAACTTTAGCTTCAAATTTTACAATTTCAAAAAGAAGTTCTCCATCCCACCATGCCTTACCGTGAGAACCATTCCAACGTTTATTTCCACGATATTTATATGCTTCTGCTTCTCTAGCGAAATTTTGCAATCCAAATTTAATATTATTTATTAAATAATCTGTTGTTATCGGAATAATATTTTTCATATGTTCACCCCTTTACATATTAAAATTAATTGCTAAGTCTTCCATTGCATTTACAGGTGTAATACGACCAGTTAATAATACATTTGTACCTGTATTATATTCAAGTATTTGTTGTTCTGTCATACTATCAACATCTTCACCTTTTAATGCTGCATAATCTTTTTGTGCTTGATAATCAATTTCTACTTCATTTGTTGCAGTTAGACTATTATCTAAAACATTTCCTTTTAATCCATTAAAATATATACCAACTGCTGCAATAAACAACATTTTATGATTATAGTCATTGATTACTTTACCAACATAATCAGATTTAAAAGTGTCTCTAATATCATCTTGTATCATATCAATACACTCAATAATTTTAATAAAGCGAAAATCTTGTCCCACATCTGTTGTAAATGTAGTTAAAGAATTACAAGCACGAGCTATTTTTACTCCGTCTCCTTCTCCTTCATCGATTAATAAAAGCTGACCTTTATCAATAAGAGTATCAATATCTTCATATGTCTCAACACTGACAACTTCTGTTAATTGATAATACGTAGCACTTCTATCTAAAGATAATCCTGCCAAAATACCTGCTATACGTGCGGTATATTCTGTAGCAGTATAAATTAAATATTCTGGTTCTTTTTCTTCTTTTTGTACATCATCTTCTGCTACAAGAGATATATCTGTATACGCTTCATCTACATAACCAATTTCCTCAGCACTACTATCATCTTCTCCAGTATAGTTAGGATTTTCAACTTTTATATTCTCTGTGCAAAAATTAATAATTCCTTTATCATCTGCTTCTTGATGAGCACAAACTGCTTTAAAAGTTTTCTTTTTATTATTACGCTGAGATTTAACCCAACTTGCTAAATCTTCTTGTTCTTGTTCAGTGGATGTTGGAGCACAGATATAATTCCATTTAATGTTAGCAATTTCTTTTAAAACACTATTTTGATTTATAGTCGCATCTTCTACATCATCTGTAGGAATGGTATATACTAAAACTCGCAGTGGTGTTCCTAATAGGCATTTTTTTATTAAATCGATATTTTTGGTAGTTAATCCTACTTCTGGTACATTACTAGGGATATCAGTCACATCAGAAATTTTATAGCTTTTCATTACATCTGCAGTTTCATTCTTTAATATCATTACTACAATACCTCTAGCAGAACGAGATATTGCTGTTGTGGCTTTAGTTTTAAAAGTTATTTGTACCTTAGGTAATCCAAAGAGTTCTGCCTCGTTAGCCATAATTCAATTCTCCTTATTCTTGAGTTATTTTAAATGAAATTTTCTTCATACTATTATCATTGGATTTATATGTTCCAGATAATCCTTTTAGGTTTCCGACACTATCAGTGATAGCAGTTAATTCCATATCTGATGGACCTTCGCTATCTAAATAAGGAATTCTATTACCAACAATTACAGTATTTTCAGTTACTTCTTTTATTCTAAAAATAGAATTATTTATATCACAAATTAAATCACCTACGGATATTTCGGCAGAGGTTGTGATATTTGTTTTATCTATAGATGAATTAGGTTTAATTTCTACATTAGCAATATGCATAATATTGTCTCCCTTATTTTCTTCTACCTTTTTAGATAAATCAGCTACAGCTTTTTCTAAATGATTTAATTTACGAGCAGTTATAGCTTCTTTACTTTTCCATACTCGAGGCGTATAACTCAAAATATTTACCTCCTATAGAAATTTAAAAAAGACGCTTAAAATTAAGCGTCTTTTAACATGTTATGCTGATTTTAAACTAAATAATTTTTCGGATAAATTTATTGTTGAATCACTAATAGATGTTACTGTAAAAACATCGCCGTTAATATCTATAATAGTATCATTTTGAGCAATATTTTCTCCATTATTAATTTTATCTGCAGTAGTCGTTCCACTAGGTGTTAATGCTTCTTTTGCTGTAAAAATTCCTTGACCCTTGGCTCCACTGTCGCCTTTATCACCTTTATCGCCTTTGCTACCTTTTAAATTTTTAAAAGAAAAACTAAACGTTTTGGCTTCTTCTGTACCGCCTAAACTTACTTCTACTTCTGGTGTTCCTGTATTAGCATCAACTGTTGCAGTAACATCTGTTATTGTTGCATTTTTTCCGTCTGTTCCATTTTTTGGCATATTTACATATTCTAAGGCATTGTCTTCTCCTAAACTCAAAATTTGCCCTGGTGTTCCTTCTTCGGTTGGTTTAGTTAATTTTTTATCAACTTCAGTAGTTAAACTTTCAACATCTTTATGCGCATTATCAATACCAGTTTCAATGTTATTCATTGCATTTGTAGTTATCAATTCTTTACTTACCCATGTTTTTTTCGTATAACTCATACTTTATTACCTCCATGTCATTTCTAAATGTTTCATTAACTCATATTTAATGCCACCAAATTCTTCATCACTTAAACAATCTACAAAATTTAATTCAAAGCTAAAATGAAGAATATCGTCCACGATAGTAGTAGATGTCTCTAGAATAGTAAAAGCTCTATCTTTAACTTTAAATACAGGTCTAAATAATATATCAATTTTTGAAATACTATCTTGTAACTTTCTTCTATCAATTTTACCATTTTTATCTTCAGCCAATATATAGTCTATATCGACTTTTATAATATTCTCTGTATAGATATCATCTATCGTTTTTGATTTTGGTGTAAATTCAATATAAAAATAATCATCTATACTATTTTCTACATCATCAAAAAATACTTTTATATTTTGAAATTTACTTTTTAAAGCTGTAGTTATAGCTTTTCTAATATCTGCTAAAGTAATCACTTAAATAAATCTCCTAATATTGCTTCGGCATCTTGTATAAATGTTTGTTTAATATCAAAAAGTCCTCTAGCAAGCATTTTATATCCTTTAATAAATCTAGGTTTTAACATCATACCAGATTCTTTTTCATCTGGGTCATAAACAAAATGTCCATTTTCCCATCTACCTGGAACCCATCGTTTTTTTTGGCGATGACCATATTCTACATGAAGAGCATAATCTGTATTATTATATACATGAACAATCCCTTCTTTTGCTCGTGTTCTTTTCCAACCTTCACGTAAAGTACCGCCATCAACTTCAGCAACAGGAGTATAGTTTTTTGTATTAGATAATAAATTTTCTGCTTCACGAGCTACAAATCTATTACGTTGAATAGCTTGATTTTTAGCTATTTCAGCTAATTTCTTATTTAATTCATCAAATCCTTCTAACTTCATGCATCACTCTTCTTCCGCACACTTACTTCCATATGAGTAAGATATTTGAAAGGCTTAATTACATTTAAAGTAAATTTTTGATTAAGGCTAGTAGTTACGATTACTACATCGTTTGATTTTAATTCATAAATTGGAGATAAAGTTAATGTATAATCTTCTGATATGTTATTAGCTCTATCATTTTTATTTGATAATACACTTCGATTATTTTGAGATAGTTTACAAGGAATATCTGTATAAATTTCAATAAAATCATATGAATTAGAACCATCTTCTAAGGATATTAATTGTGAACGTTTAATCGTAACTTTATCTTTATACATGAATAAATCTAAATATTTTTTTAAATTAGACACGTTCATTTGAACCCTTTAACTTTTCTATAAATATTTAACATAGGTTTTAATTGCTCAAAAAAATAAAAAATATTCTTTTCATCAATTACTTGTTCTTCAAAATTAAACTCAAATTCAGTATCATTCATTTTTAATCTTTTTAGATTTTTTACATCTATTTCATTTAAATTTTTAGATTCATTTTCAGCAATTATTTTATTATAAAATTGCTCTACAATGGTCATCTTTAAAGTTTCTGGTAAGTCTTTTCGATTGCAATAATTCAAAATACGTCTGATAAGAGTTTCAATATGAAAAAGCATTAAATTTTCATTGATTATTGGCGGATTTTCTTTTGGCAATAGCATTTTGATTAACTCTAATATTTCCTGCGCTATTTCTTTTGGTGGTTTTAGAGTTGGTTTTTTTTCGTGTTCCATTTGCCTTCTCACTCTCTAAATTAGGGTATAAAGAAAAGCCTTTACCTTTATATAAAAGATTAAAGGCTTTCTTTGTAACATATATAATTTTTTTACCATCAGTATATTTATTAAGCATTAAGCAACACCTCTAAGCAACTTCATTTTTATCTGTATATGCTTCATCTGTTTTAGCTTTTAATTCATCTTCTTCTGGTTTAGGTACAAGCATTGCAAAAGCGTTTTCTTTTACAGGTAAAAATCCAAAACGAGCTGTAGCTTTAATTGCAATCATATCATTTTCAGCAAGAGATAATGGTTTTCCATCACTCATAGTTACATTTTGTAGTGTAGCTTCTTTCAAAATTTGATATTCAATTTCATCACGAACACCTACAATAGAATAATTCCAATTGCCTGCAATAGCAATAGCTTTACTTTCATCCCATGCTCCATTACGAACAAATTCAATTGGATTATTATATAATTGATTCTGGTCCACACCTGGTACATATAAATTATCCCCATTGGCATTACGAAGTTTTCTTAAACTATTCTTTAATTTATAAGATGCAGTAAAACCATTTACATCTTCCCCACCAGCCTCAACTAGAGCCATTACGTCTGAAATATCTAAATCTAATGCACCACCATTAGTACCTAATGAAATAGATTTATCTTCAGCTATACTATAAATACTTTTTTCAAATGGAGAACCTGTACCAAACAAGCAAGCTGCATCTAAAGCTTTAGCTATAGCTTCTGCAATATGAGGCTTAATTTCTTCAAATACATTTATATCTGTATCATTAATTTTTTCTTTTGTTACAGGGATAATTACAGCAATTTTTTTTGCTTTAATTTCTGGAAAAATCCACTGTGCTTTATCTGTTCTAATACGGTCAGATTCACCAACCCAATAAGCTCCTGGTCCATCTACCATAACTCTAAATTGTTTTGTATCAGACTCCATACTTTGAACATTAGATAATCTTAAAATACTAGAACCACGAGTTGTTAATACAATAATGTCCTTAGCCTGTTCTACTGGTACAAAGCCAACCAAATTATCTTTTAAATAGTTTGAATCAGCAAATAATTGTAATTTAAATATTAAATTCATGATAATAACTCCTTATCTTTTAACTTGATTTTGTTTAATAATGTCAATAATACTTGTTTTTTTCCCAGACAAGCCTTTAAAACCGCCACTAATAGAACCACCAGATGCAGGTGTTTTCCCTTTTAATTTTTCCTTAACTTGTGCATCTACTAATTTTTTTAATTCCTTTTCAAAAGTAGTAATATTTTCCATGTTTTTATCATTATCAGTACCTGTAACTAAAAATGGCATAAATGCAATAGGAATACCTCTAGAATTCAATACAGATATAGCTTCATTTTGCTGTTCTTTAAGTTTTATTGCTTCTTCACGTTCAGTAAGTTCAGCATCTCTGCGTTCAAATTCAGCTTGTTTACGTTCATCTTCACTTAATTTAGATAAACGTTCCTGTTCTTTTTTTTCATGTTCAGCTTTTTTCTTAAATTCTTTTTCCCATTTAGATTTTTCATCAATAAGACGTTCTGCTAATGTAGCTTCTAATTGTTTGTTAAGTTCATTTTTAAACTCTTCTGAATCAGTATCTACTTTTTTTGGTTCTGGGTCCAGTGTTGGCGGTTTTCCTCCATCACCTCCTTCAGCAGGATTGCCTTTACCTTCGCCACCTTCAGAGAATAATTGTAAAACAAATTTAAAATCCATAATAAAATAAACTCCTTTCAATTTTCACTTTATAAATAAAAAAACGCCTGCATTTACAGACGTTTGATTAAACTTTATTAAATTTTAATAATACATTTTTAGGATATATTTTTTCTATTTCTTTTAAACCTAAAAACATAGTTTCTAATACTAGATTTGAGTCTTTATCTGGATTATTAATTTGCACCCTTAAAAGACCATTATCTTGTTCAAATTCAATATCTTTTTTTAACAATTCTTTTAAACCTAATAAGGCTGTTTGTGTAATACTAGATACTGCACTACACACAATATCTTTACCTTTAGGAGCAAAATTAGCATGACCAAATACATTATAGCCAATAATTTTATCTTCATCTGTTTTTATAATTATTTTTATCATACAAACCTCAACTAATATACAAAATGCAATGCCATATCATCATCAAATACAGATTGTAAATATAGTAAAAATTTCTCAATTTCTTCATAATTATGTGTAATTAGTATTTCTTTTACATACTCATTCTTTATCACATCGTTGAAAATTATACATTCTAATGGGATATGCAATTGATAATCCTGTTCTTTAAGACGTTTTGCCAGAATAATATTTTCCCTTTTTAACAGTTCTTCTTTGGAATATTCAAATACTCTTTTACTAATTTGATTATCAAACATAATAGTTTGATTATGTTCATCTAGTAAAAATTGAATAATTGATAAAAACCGTTTTATATCATCTCTATTTTCTTTAGCGATTTTTTTAGCATAGTTATTTTTCTTTTTATCTAAAAAAGCAATATTTTCTATCGGAATGTGTAATTGATATTGTCGTTGCCTAAGTTTTTGTTTAAGGTACGCATTTTCTTTTTTCAAATAAGCATATTCATTAAAAATAGTAACATCTCCTATCAATAAAAAAACACCTACAAAATTGTAAGTGTTCTTTCTAAAATATCAAGTTTTCCCATATTTCTTTTGGAATAGGTTCAATAGGCTTATTATTTTTTATTGCCTCTTCAAGTTTTTTTATTCCACTATTAAAATTATTAATATCCATTAATCTTGGATCACAAAGAATAACATAGTCAAGGGAATTTTCCCCAAACATATTCTTATATTCTTCAATTTTATCGTTCAATAATTGTATTACATTAGATATATTATTTTCAACAACTGTCATTTTATCTCCCTCTTTTAAGCTTTAAGAATTAAACCTACAATTAAATATAGAAACTCTATATCATCTTCTATTTTAGCATAGATGATTTGATATTTTCCATTAATAACTTCAATTTTTTTAAGTATTTGACTAGGTTCATATAATGCTTCTAATCCCATACTTAAAACTTCTGAAGCTTCTTCATATTCTTTGCCAATATATGGAGTAATAAAATTATCTGGTTTAACAATTTCTTTATTACCAAAACCAAATCCAGGAAATAAATCGGCTAACTTCATATAGTTTTCATTTTTAGTACGAGACTTTATAAATTCTTTTGAAATTCTAAGTACATCTTTATTAAAAAATTCTACATAATGTCCTAATTCATGATAAGGTGTTTGTTTTCTTTGTCCCGTCATATGAATAGAAATATAATCTTCCTTATAATTTTCAAATTTAGTAGCATAATATCTACCATTAGGTGTTACTGCACCTTTAGTAAAAAATCCTCTATCTGGTGTAATAGAAGTATATAATTTTTTATTGTTTTTAATTAGATATTCTGCCCAATCTTTTGGATAATATGAAAAAGCTTCGCTTAATTGTTGCTTTGTAATTGTATTACTGCCTTTAGCCCATTGATTTTTTCCTACTTGTCCTCCCATTTCCCTAAAATTACTAAAAATTTCTTTCAGTTTTTCTTTATTTCCTATATTATCAATAATATTAAATCTATTACATACTTCAGTGCCTATATTAATAATATCGTCTTTAGTACAAGTTTTTAAATCAATTTTATTTATTTTGTCTTTTAAGCTCAATTTAATATGGTTACTATTATTTTCCCATTCATTTAACGTCATGGATTTTTTTATATATATTTTTTCCCAATCAGAATAGTTCATATTAGATGGAACGTATTTAATCTCTCCATTAACCCTAGAAATTCTTTTTCTCACACTACTCATGGTTAAATTAGTTATAGAAATTGTGGACCTACAACGTGGATGCATAGGTGGCATATTGCTTCCTGGAATACCTTCATTTACTTTATGAGTAGTATTATCAAGTTTCCTACATTTTTCCGATGTTCTTCGGTCTAAAGTGGCAATAAATCTATATTCTTCACCGCCAGCTTCTTTGATACTTTTTAAACTAGATTGATTATTGACATAGTTTAATTCTGACCTAACTAATGTGATAGCTTGCTTATATCCTGAATCCATTTTTTTAGATATAACACTGGATATTTCACGAGCATTAACTCCCCTAATCATAGCATTGCTTATTTCTTTTTTTAGAACTTTAGATAATTTAGTTGTATTATTCCATATACGTTTACTAAATTGTTTGCCAGACCAAGGAGTACGAATAATATCCTCTATTACATCTTGGTCTAAAATAGACACAGGCATTAAAATATTAATACCTTTGCAAATATCAAAATAAGTTTGATAATAATTGTCTGTTAATGCTGTTTTTAGATAATCGGTTAATTTATTATCATATCCATCTGACATCTTTGATAATTCCATAAGAATATCGCCATATAATTTATCTAAGCGACTTATTCTAGATTTCATAGCTAATGTATTTAATTCTTTTTTTATTTCCCTATTTGTGGCGGATTTTTCTACATATTCTTCTATATCCATTCGCCATATAGAATATTCATTTCCTGTAATTAATTTTTTTGCTTCCGCCATACTTAATCCGTTTTCATCAGCAAATCTTTCATAAAGGTCGTTTATATCCTTTTGTATGTTTCTTAAAGCTCTAACATACAATTTTTTTATTTCTTGTTCAATTTCTTTTTTAGATTTATTCAACCATTTATCTTCACGTTCTTTTGCTCGTTTTTGCCAATATTGCTCACTATTCATTATTACCTTCACCACCAGCATTTAATATATATTGCTGTGTTTCTAAGCTATCTTCATTTTCTTTTTGTAAAGTTTCCATTTCTTTTTGTGGATCATTAATAAAAGGTAATAAACTTAATAATTTACTTTGAGATACAATGCCTACTAACGATTTCACTATTTCAGATAATTCTTTAACATTGGCAGGTATATTGTCACTGAAAGTAAGTTCGATATCTCTAAAGTCAAAACTTTTATCCAATATCGACAAAACGCTAAAAATTAGTTCAATTCTTCTTTGAATTGCTTTTTTAAAAAAACGTTCTTTTCTACTACGTATTTGTTCTAACCCTATAAGTTTATATTTAATAGCTACACCAGAAGCATTAGCAGCAAAATTAACATCTGTCATATCAGGTACAAAGCTAAACTTGTGAATATCTGCATTTAACCGATTTTTCATATTTTCAACAAATGTATCATTAATATCTTTTGTTAACCATTCTGCCCCACAGTCACCATCCGGGAATAAAAGCATTTTTAATTTTCTCATCTTTTTAGCTTCATCAACATTTTCTTCACTATATCCAAAGCCTTTTAATATTAGAAAAGCATTTGTGAAATCTTCAATATCATCTAAAGTTAATGATTGCGTTTTATCATATCCATCAATAAGAGATATTTGTTTTTTGAAATCACCTACAGAATATTTATTGTTTCTATACTCTATAATAGGAACAGAGTCAAACATATGATAATCTTCACTTATTAATTCAAAATTATTTTTATCATATTTATATTTTTTACATTTTTCATTATCATACACATCTAGATAAGTAATATATGAGTTTCCATCTAAACTATATATTTTATAGTGACGTATAGCAAATTTTATATTTTTTTCCACAGTAGCATCAGCTATTAAGATAACTTCTCTAGGGTCTAAGGACGTAAATCTTATCTTAGCATCTTCATCTAAATATAATAGTTCGTAAGCACAACCACATATACTTGCAGTTTCAGCTAATTCCATATTATGAGCTGATTCATCATTATATTTAAAAATTTCATTTATATTTTTTAAAGCTTCTTCATTTTCAGATGTATAGCTAATTGGTTTCCCGATAAAAAAACCTGTACTCATATCAGAAATATAAGAACAGTAATTATTTATTAGTTTATTATTAGGAGCTGAAGGGTCTTCTCTTTTTTTATTTTTTATTTCATGTTTGCCAAAATAATAGTTATATAATTTATCTATTTTTTTTATTTCACTTGTATGTCTATCTAATAAAATTCTTAAATCACTATTAGATAATTCATTAATATCAGCTTGAATAAAAATATTAATTCCTCCCTTTTATCTTACAGTCCTAACATTGATTTGCTAACTACTTTTAATTTACGTTTAGTAATTAAATCATTTAGTCCATAACGAGCACTATCTATAGAATGGTTGTCTTTATCTGGATATGCAGAAATAAACTCACCATTTTTATTTATTTCATACTCATACTTTATAAATTCTTTATAAGTATTTGGGCAACGTTTACGATCGATATATATAGCATTTAAATCTTGTAAAAATTTAATACCATATTCAACGCTATCAGGCCCTTTTTTTGCACCTATAATATTGAGACCATAATCCCTTAATTCAGCTATTGATTTAGGCTCTGCACTATCGGCGTAAATCAACGCTCCTTTATATTTAGGCTTAATCATTCTGGCCAATGTACTATTTTTTAATTTTTGCTGATATATTTCATCAAAAATATATAAGATTTCATGTTTAGCATCAAAATGCATGGCGGTAAAAGCCAACGGGTCAATGCTAAAACCAAAGTCAATGCCATAACGTAATCTATCAAATTCAGAAATTTGTTTATCTGTTAATCTAATATCTTTTACATTATCAAAAACATTACCGCCATTACCTGTAACTTCACCCAAATACTCATGTCTATAACGGTCATAATTTTTATTTTTGAGCTTTTCCGCTTCTAAAATAAATTGTTCTCCTAACCATTCTTTTGGAACAGTTAAATAAGTACTATGATTTATAATTTTATCTGGTTCATCGTGTAATATTTCAATGTTTACCCAATTATCTCTACTCTTTGGCGGATTATATGAATAAAACACCCAATATTTCGAACCACCACGTAATAATGATTGTAAAAGTGAACGTATTTGTTCCATACTAACGAATTGATTACATTCCTCGAACCATACCATACCTACATAACCAAATGGTGGTTTGAATGATTTTATCTTCATCTCATCGTCACAACCTAGAAAAAATATTTTTTGACCAGTCTTTTTATAAGTAAACTCTAATGGTGATATACTTTTATTAAACTTATTAGTTAACCCTAAACTATTAATTCCCCAAAGAATTTGAGGATATACACTATTTCTTAATGTATTACCTACACGTCTTAATACAACAGCATGACAATTAGGATTTTTTATAAGTAATAAAGGTATGTCTATACTTATCTTTGACGATTTAGTACTACCACGACCACCAGCAAACCAAAAATGCGTGAATTCATGATTGTGTATTTGGCGATGTATTTTATAAAAAGCAGGTTGTATTAAATTTATTAATTCTATTCGCTTTTTACTCATCATCTGTTACCTCTGGAATATTATCGATAATTACTACTTCTTCGGTTGCTTTTTCTTGTGTGGTCCAGCCTAATAATTTTTCTAATTTTTCCCAAGCCCAACGCTTATCTACTAATTTTAATGAAACACCATCTTTTCCTTGCTTAACTTCTTGAATTAGTGATGTATCTACAGTGTCACTATCTAATAAGTCAACAAAATTTACTGTAATTGTATTGCCTTCAGATAGTTCGATTGTTCTTCTACCAAACTTTAAATAATCTCGTATGTCTGATTTAACAACTTTAGATAAAAAAATAACCATGTCGTTAACATCCAACTGAATATGTTCACGCATGATTTCTTTTAGTTCATTTATTTTCTCTTTTATTCTAACTTTACCTAACAATCTATAAGCTGATGCACTAGCACATTCATAACTGCATCTATAAGCTTTTAAATAACTTTGTAATGCATTATTACTCATCACATAATATATACAAAACTTTTGTTGTTCGGCAGTTAGACTATCATCAGACATTACTACATCTTTTAATTCTTTTACTATTTTATGACTTGTATCCTCGTTTCGAGGTTGCAACTTTTTTGTATTCATGGTTGCAACTTTTTCTTTTGGTTGCGATTGCAACTTTTTCCAATATCTGGTCGCCCATGATTTAATAGTTGATAATTTTATATTATGTTTATCAGCTATCTCTTTATACTTCATACCATTTAAATAATCTTTATATGCTAATTCTCTTATGTTTTCATTGGACACATTTCCTCTCCACCTTATTATTTTAAACATTAATAATTATTTTTTTCTTTTAATTTCTCATTAATAGTCTTCGCAACTTCTTCAAAATTTGCAGATTCTACAGATTTTATCTTTTTCATTTTCATGGTTAAAAAACATTTAACAATAAAAGCAATTAACGCCACAAAAATTACCATTCCAATAGGAATTGCTACAATAGCAATTAGCATCATCAACATAATATCCATATTTTTACCTTAACCTCTCTTTAAATCCATAATTAATTCGATACCTTCAATTTCTGCACGTTTTTCTAATATTTTTAACTTAGCTTTCATGTAAACTAATTGCTCATATAAAAGCTCATAACTACATTTAGGCTTAAATGGTAATGTCCCAGCTTTATATGCTTTTAACATTTTTTCTAAACCTTCTGTTCTATTTTTATCCTGTGCGTATTCAGCTTGAAATCTTTGTTTAAAATCAGCACTCAACATTAATTTAACTGTATCTTTTAATTCCATAATTATTTATCTCCTTTAAATCCATTTTTAGCAGACTGTAATAAGAAGCCTAAAAGCTTCCATACTTTATCTTTGATATGTTCCATACAACATTCTTTTCCAATCTCCATATTAAAGTTATTAGGGTCAACGCACGCAGAGCCATCAATAATAGTAAATCCGTTTTTACATGTAGCTTGTACTACAGTTGTTTTATCACCCATTTTTATTGCTTCAACTTTTGAAATAAAGTTATCAACATCACATTGACTAATAGTATTTTCTTTTTCTAGTTCTAAATACTGGGATTCAAAGATGTCTTTAGGACACCAAGATACATAACCATCAGGATAATAAATTTTATATCCTTCATCACCAGTTATATGACCTTTGAAATCTTTCCATGCTTTGCATGGTTCTGCTTTCACCATTTTTACGCTAATATAATTTTTAACCATTATTAATTCCTTCTTTCTTATTATCGTATATTTTATCGTACAAAAGTGTATGATAACTGTTTAATAAAAATTTTTAACAATAGCATATATAACATTTACTGTAACACTATTTCCTGCTTGTTTATAAAGCTGGCTATCACTAACGCCAATTTTCTTAGCTTTATAATAAAAACTATCAGGAAAGCCTTGAAGCCTAAAACATTCAAGAGGAGTCAATCTCCGTATACGAAGATTATTATTTTTTAGTAATACGCCATGTCTATCTCTAGCTGTTAGAGTAAACATTTCTTCACCATCATTTTTAATTCTTCTGCCGTTTTGTCTTTTATTTATTCTATTTGGTGTTATAACAGCTTTACAAACTACACCACTTCGTTCTCCTATTCGTTTAGTTATGCCAGCATTATATCGAGCTGTTAGACACCTAGCATTATTAGTTATAGTCATTTTACCTTCTGTTAAATCTATAAAACTAGTATCATACAAACCCGTTTTTGCTCCTAGTCCTCCACCTTGGCTAGATAATGCAACAGATAAGCCATTAACTTTATACATTCTATATCCTTGAGAAACATTTTTAATTAATGGCTTGATGCAGTTAGTATTCGTTCCACCTGCTGAGTTGAGAGGAAATATTTGTCGGGTACACTCTCCTCTAAAATGTCCAATAATGAACACTCGTTCTCTGTTTTGTGGGACTCCAAAATTTTTGCTATTAAGCAATTGCCATTCTGCATCGTACCCCAATTCATCCAACGTGGAAAGGATAATTTGGAAACTTTTCCCGTTTTCGTGATTGAGTAGCCCCTTGACGTTCTCAAGAAATATATATTTAGGTCTGAGTATTCTAGCGAATCGCATAATTTCAAAGAACATGGTTCCACGCTTTTCGTTAAATCCTCTTCGTTTTCCAGCAATGCTGAAAGTTTGGCAAGGAAATCCCCCGCAGAGAATTTGTATTTTATTTTTCTTTTCAAAGTCTTCTATCTCCTTATTTGTAATAGTTGTTATATCATGCCACTCAATTTCATTTTTTACATTGAAATTAGCTTTATATGTTTGTCTTGCAAATTTATCAATTTCACAAAAAGCAACACAAGTATGACCTGCTCTTTCAAGAGCTAACCTAAAACCACCAATGCCAGAAAATAAATCTATAAAATTAATAAAAATCACCTCATAAATCCCTGCGGGAGAATTATATTTTAAATTTAAGCTTTATGTGCATACGATTTAAAATCTTCTGTACTGCACCATTCCATTTTCCCTTGATAATATACAGCATAACCTTTAATGTTATATACATTTGCTGTTGGAGGTATACTATATCCTTGTTTATTATAAAAATCTCCTAGTGTCATAGGTTCAGCTTCTACTTCTTTAATTAATACATAAATATAACATTATTTAAGAACTCCTTTTATAAATAAAAAAGAGTTAATCTGATAAGATTAACTCTTAAATATATAAAAGTAACACTACGATAAATTATCTAACAATATATAGAAAGGAAGTGATTGTTCTACAAGATGATAAAATGTGGTTACTCTTATATTATTTTTGGTTGTCCCTGTCGGACTTGAACCGACGACCACTCGGATATAAGCCGAGAACTCTAGCCACTGAGTTAAGGGACGTTTATTTTTTTGACAATTATAATTATAACATCTTTTAAAGATGACACAATACGACATTATAGGACATTATACGACATTATACGACAATTTTTTTGAAAATTTTATTTTATAGACCTCTCTCAATGCTTTATTATGAATTCTTTGTGTTGTTCTATACGTATGGTGATACCTATAAGCAACTTCCTCAAGGGACATATTTACTAAATATATAGCTCTAATTATTATTCTATAACTAGATTGACTTAATTTTTGTACAATATTTTCTATTTCTGTTTTTAATGATAAATACTCTTCTTTTTTATCGTTAACAATCTTTTCATGATTTTCAATTAGTACAATAAAATTAGAAGTATCATTATTGATACCATTACTATGCCCGCCTTCTGCTCCATATATAGTAGCTTTAACACTACCATTATTTTTTAGATTATCTAGTTCTTTAACAGCTAAAAGATAATCTTCTTTTTTTTCCCATAAAGAATCTAAATATTGACTTGCTTTAATTAACTCAACATCTCTTTTTCTGCGTTTCATTTTGTTTAATACCTCCAATTTTAGAATACATAATATTTTATATTGCATAAAATTACTCTGCATATTTAACATAAAAATTTTACGTTAAATTTTATAAAAATACACATGATTATAAAAATTAACGGTTATGTATAGATATTTATACAAAAATATTTTATAAAATAAAAAGAGCTATTTTATATAGCTCTTTAAAATGGTATTTCTTCATCTGGCGGTACTTCTGTACCAAAGCTTTGTGCTTGTGGTGACATTGATGTATTATTAATAGGTTTACTTCCCATAAATTCAAGTTCTTGGGCTATAACTTCAGTAACATAACGCTTGCTTCCATCTTGTGCATTATAATTGCGAATTTGAATGCGACCTTCAACCAAGATTTGACTACCTTTATTTAGATAGTTACCACATACTTCAGCTAATTTATCCCAAACAACAATAGGAATAAAATCTGCTGTCTGTTGATTAGTACTACGACTAAATCTACTATTCACAGCTAAAGTAAAGCTTGCCACCGCTTTTCCTGTCTGCGTATAACGTACTTCTGGGTCACGCACAAGACGCCCTGCTAATATTACTTTATTCATAAATCTACTTCTTTCTATAATTAAATTCTGTACTATATTTTTTAGATATGATAGATATATCCAATAGGAAAAATCCACATTTATCTAAAAAATAATTTAATCTCTTTATTATTTTGTTTATAAATCTCCTTTCGTTTTTCTTTTCTTTTGTTTTTTCATCATACATAACATTTTTAATAGCATTTTGAGCTACTGGGTCTGATTTTGTACGATTACTTAATGGATTATAATCATATTTCATATGTATCACCTCAAAAAAATTTTAAAATAAAATAAAGATGTCTGCATATTATTATTTTATTCTGTTTCTAAAACAAATTTATTTCTCTATTACATATTGGATTTAAATAAATACATTCTATAGTGCTTTTCCCAGCATTTGCTTGTACTCTTATAGATTGCTTATCCCATCCATTCTCCAACACCAACCATTCATCATATAACTTATTAAATATTTGTTGTTTAATTTCTAACTTATTCATTTGTATACCTCAAATATCTTTCTCATATTAACAGTTTTATATATCCTATTTATCCTATCAATATTATCTATATTTTTTAAATTACAAATAAAGCTTCTGCAAATCTTAGGTCTAACCTCATAAATATCGCATTTTCGTTCCTTATTATTTCTAAAAGGACACGTTAAATCTATCATTTTTTCAGATAAAATATTTATTGGATTAACATTTATTTTTATATTATGTTCAATTACATATTTTTTTATTCTTTTTATTTCCTTTTCACTTACAGGTAATATTGCTCCACAGCATTCTCCACACATAGAACATTTACCATTTATAGAAAAATCTTTTACATGATTAATCTTTATAAAATCACCTAATTTCATTTGACGCATCATATCATCCTTTCAAAACAGCTTTAACTTTTTTTAACATTTCTACAAAATCTTCATAACTTACACCAAATTTATTAAGAATATATATACTTAAAAGAGCATGAGATACCAATATATCTTTATCATTAATAGCATTAGTATTTATTAAAAATTTATCCTGAGTAAGACTAAAATTGATATTAGCAATCGTTTTTTCTTTACATAACGTTGATATTACATTATCTAAATATTCGTTTATATCATTTGTATTATTTATTTCGTTCAAAATTTTATCCTTCTTTCACTTGACCATATGTTTTTATTAAATTATATAAATCTAAAATTTGTTTATAATGTACAAGGCTATAGTTAATTTCTCTCCAGATTAAATCATAAATAAAATTAACATTTTCTAATTCACTAGAAATATGTACATATTTAATTAATTCATTATCTGAATTAGAATTTACACATATTCCAATTAAAATTATAGAATTATTAATAATTTGTATAGAACGAATAGCCTTTAAATCATATATCATATCTTTATTTAATCTAACCAACATAAAAACACCGCTATATTTATTTATTCTTCTTATCCTCATGAATTTTATTACTAAATTCTTCTAAATCCCAATTTAATGGACCTATATCAAAAAACAATTCACAAAAAGTAAGATTATCATCATTCTTATCATTTTCATCAGTCCATTCAAAATCATCATAATCTCCATCTTTATAAACTAGTTTATTAAATATACAGCCTCTACATGATCCTCCATTCTCTTTTCTATATTTATCACAACTATTTTTTATTGATTTAACATGTTCATACATATTGTTAGTAGATATATTTTCCATTTTTTCCTCCCATAAAACTACTATGTTTATTTAATCTACATCATCTATTAACTCTTTATAATTCTTATACTTACATAATAATTTATTTTTATATTTATAATCTTTTGGCATAAAACAAATATATGAAGAATTCAAATGCTCTATTATTCCATTCTTAGCATAGCTATCTGTAAAAAAACAGCCATCACTATCTGAACATACAGGACATTTTCTACATTCTGAGCCATTACTATAAAAACTATCACATAACTTGGAAATACTAATGTAATAGTTCATCATTTTTTCAAAATAATCCTTACTAATAACATGAACTTCATCATCAAACATTATTTTTCCCATTTTTTCATAGGAAATATCTTCGCCAGTATCATCCTCAAAATAAATATAGTCATCATTTTGTAAAATAGTATATTTTTTAAAATGATCTATATTAAATACTTCTTGTTCTTCTCCAAAATCAACATAAAATTCTTTATCAAAATCAATTTCATTTTCTTTCATGAAAACTTTAATCATATTTATGTTTTTCATTTTTAAGCTCCTTTATTACCTTTTTGGAAAACTCTTTTGCAAATCTATGCTTCAATGTGCAATTAGTCTTACTGCATGGTTCCTTATTTATCCAACACATGAACCCTTTGTCTGCTTCATAATATTTTTCATCACATTGCATAGTCGTTCATACTCCCTGTTTTTATTACCACTCATTTAAATCAACTAAAGGTTCGTTTCTTCTTAATAGTTTTAAGATTTTTTCTTTATTCTGTTCCGCTTCTTTTTCTGTTTTAAAACAGTTTCCTATTAAAAATAATGCAATGTCAGACGTAGCTTGTGAATCATATGAAACAGAATAAATATTCCCATTTGGAGTAATATACCAAAATTCTTCTCCATTTTTAGGTCTTTGTTTAGGCGGTGTAATCTTATAATTTTCGTTGAACACAATATCTATTAACCATTTATCTGAATCTATATTCTCCCATTCTTTATTGTAATAGCATTTTACTTTAGGCATATTTACGCCCCTTGATATATCATGTTCTTTTATTATTTTTACTTTAACTCTCAAATTACTTGCTTCAATCCAAAATGGAACATTATATTGTAAACAATTTTCTTCCATAAATTCATTTAATAAATCTTCATTTTTCATAACTATAATCTCCTTTCTAAGTATCCCAAAGTATTTAAAGTTTCAAAATGATACTTTTAAACCTCCTTGAAATTGATATTTGGATACTTTTTTAATAATTGCTTTCTTTTATTAATATATACTCTTGTTTTCATCCCCTTCACGTCTACTACTTCCTCTGCACCGTTAGCATAAGTAACCACAAAATCAGCTCTATAACGAATAGCTTTTACTTTTTCACCTTTCTCGGTTGTAAAAGCTTCTTGTAAAGTAAAATCTTTTTGCATAACAAAATACTTTACAATTCCAGCCTTTTTTAATGATAAAAGCTCTAAATAATATTCAGCCTCTTTTTGGCTATCAAATCTAAGATTACCTATATGTGTAACCTTATTATTATATTTATTTTTAGGTTTTATAATAGCAGATGATACATTATATCCTGCTTGTTTTAATTGTTTTATCGTCCATCTAGTCAAAAACGAATCACTTCTATTTCATCAGATAAATAATCATAGAAATTTTCCATCTCCTTATAATCGCCTTCATCTAAAATGATTTTTTCATCATTATTTCTTATTAAAACTAATTGTGATACATTTGTATTTGTATAGTCTGTATCTTCAATTTTTATTTCTTTGATATCATTCAAATTAATCAATACTTTAGAATCATTATCATCTATTATCTCTATAAACTTACTCATTTAAATTCTTACCTTTCTTTAGATTAATTGGTCGAAGTAACATCTTTCCAATGTTACATCTTCTATTATTAAAATTTATAGTATTTTCCTCAGATATATTTTTAAATGCAATTTTCTTCTCTCTTTCTAACATATCTGATACATCTTTATTTGTGCTCACATTTTCACTAATGTTACATGATTTTTTGTTATGGATTCTCCTACACAAGTATTTAATAAAGTTCAAAAATTTACTTTTTATTTCCATAATTAATTCTCCAATTTGATTCAATTTGTAATATCTTTAAATAATCTCCTTTTAAAATCTTCTTTTGAAATTACTTTTTTTATATTTCTTTTACGCTTTTTTATAGATGCTTCATTATAGGCATAATATGCTTTTTTTCTGCATCTTTCTGAACAGTAAATATGCTTAATAGCTTTTTTGAAAAAATCTCTATTACAATTAGCACATTTACTCATATGTGGTATAAAATTATTTTTTTCATATCTTCGTTCTCTTCGTCGAATATTTATTGCAATACGTTTACACTCATCAGAACAATATTTTTGTGATGGATATTTTCTAATGAATTTGTTATTACAATTTTTGTTTGCACATTTTAAAATTTGCCCTAACATTCATAAAATACCTCTATTCAAAATAAGTTATAATCCACATAAATAATGGAATACAACAAAATAATGCTCCAATAATTAGATAATATCTTGTATTTATCTTTTTATCTTCCGCCATTGATTCAAGTTCATATCTAAATGGCTTTCTTTTAAACATTATTGACCTCCTCCCCATAACACACTAATAAATTTATCTACTAATGACGGCTTATATATACTCCAATTACCATTTAGAGTATTAATATTAATTTCATTTTCTAAGCTATCAACGAACTTATCATTTTTATATTGAATATAAAAATAATGAAATCCTACATCTGTACTAACTAGCTTTTTGCCCTTTATCATCAATTGTATAGCTTGTGCCTTCGTCATAAAATCTACTCTCCTCACTTGTTTCAACAAGTAATCTATTAAATTTTTCTTTTATTTCTTCCCTATAATTTTCTATTTCAATGATATTACCATCTTTCTCAAATCTTAATGTAGCCATCTTTAATGCCTCCTGGATCATCTGGTTTTTTCAAAAACTGTTTCAATTACACCAAATTCATCATTTAGATCCACTTGTATACACAAGCAGTTTTTATTCTTAAATAATTCATTGGCATACCTTACAGCTTTTTCTTTTGTTTTAAATTTTCTTGGAGTTTTATACAGTCTTTGATATTTTCTTACTGATCCATTTCTATATAAATTGAATCTTATAACTGTATAAAATATCATTTCTTATTTTTTAAGCTCTTTAATATATCTTTTACTTGTATAAGTGAGCTTTGTTTCCTTTCCTTTAAATCTTTTAAAGTTTTTTCAGGTAAACTAGCCAAAATCTGACCATTTAAAATTTTATCCTCATTACGTTTTACAACACTATTGTAAAACTTTGTAAACTGAGCTCTAGCTATTCCAACTTCTTCACTTTTTAAACTACACAATTCAGTAATTCCGAAAAGTTTTACAGCTTCTTTAACTTCATCACAACTATATTGCCATTCTTTATAGATGTGATTTTTACGGACCTGCTCCATAGCTTCGCCCCATGCTTCTTCTGCAGTAGGTAAACTTTTTTCATTTACAAGTTCATCTATATTTTTAGCTTCTTCAAAAATTTGATGAACAGTAGGGAAGAAATCTACCTTTCTAATAAGCTTCAACATTGCCACCTCTATTTGAGCTAAAGATAATTCTGTTAAAGATTTAGCATAAATAACTAATCCCAAGCTATCTACTTTACTATGTGGAAATAATGACAGATATGGTGTTAATAATTTTATTATTTCTGCTTGATGTAGTTTTGAATCCATTATTATCCACCCATTTGTTCTAATAAATCTAAAGCTTTTTGTGCCGTAGTCATTGCACTTGGCATATTATTTGAATTTTTAGATTTATTACTGTATTTATTGTCTATGATAATCTCATCCTCCCAACGTTTTTGATTTAGCCACGTTGCTGGATTGGGAATATATTGACCATTATCCTTGTTCCACTGCATAGACTGTTTAGCAATTTCTATAGCATTTAACATTTTTTCTAACAAATCTTTAGTTGGTTTTATTTTTTTCCAGCTTTTTTCTGCAGCACCTTTACCAACTTTTTTAGGATATGAAGCCCAGAATATTGAAAAATACTCTTGTTGTTTATTTTCTGTTTTCGATTTTTCTTTAACCTGTTTTTCCTCTTTTATTTCATCTATAGTATCTCGTTCATTAGACTTAATAAAATCATTTCTTGAAGCATTTGTATTAGGTTTCAATTTTTTTACATATATTTTTGCAGGTAATCCTCTACCTTGTTGTACTACATCTATAAGATTATATTCTTTTAATTGACTTATTATTCTTGCTACAGTTCTAACGGTTGTATTTAATATAGAAGCTATATTTTTTCTAGCAAAAAAATATATACTTCCCCATTATCATCTATCCAATTATTTCTTGCAGATAATGTTAATCTATTCTTTAAAATTGCATAAGTAAATTTAGTATCACTTGATAACTCCCTATAATAAGGATTAGTAAAAAATGCTACGGGTACTTGATAATATCGCTCATTGTCAATATCTGCTATTTTTATTCTATCCATAATGCCCTCCATATTTAATGTTGTGGTGCTACTGACCGTTGTAGCACCTAGTGTTAAGATGATTGTCCTTTCGGTCATTAATTATCAACATTAAATTTAGTTAAGCATCACCACCTTCAAAATTTTTCTTACTTAATCCGTATTTTTTGATAAACATATTCTTATCTTTATCAGATATTTTTAATGGTTCAAGATGATATTTTTTATTAAATTGATATTGCGACATTTTATGACATTCATCGTGATGAACAGCACATAATGGAAGTACCGCCATACCAACTTGATAAATACTATCTCTATTTCTGCCCATGCCAACACGTTCAACATGATGTAATTGAGCATGATTGCCACATACACAACATTTTTTATTTATTAAACAAGCATATATATATTTTTCTATATCATCATTCAATAAATATAGTGGCTCACCAGAGTAAATTTCATTTTCAATCATGAAGTTTATTAATAAACTAATAAACTCTCTAGCAGTTGTCATATCGCAATCTCTAAAAGAAATGATATGTTTTCCTACTGATTGAATTTGCATATTAAATTGTATTTTCATGAGTGCTTTTGTATTTTCTTCTGTGTCTCCAATCCATTCAGCTATATACTTAAGCAAAACATATATTTTTCGCATTTGTTTAGCCGATATTTTACGACCATCTGAAAACCCAATAAGCACATTCTTATACTTTCTAAGTAAGGCTCTATTAAAGTCTGGAATATCCGCAACAATTATTGCCTTTCCACCTTCATTAAACTCTTGTATAACTCCTTGAGTTATTTCCATTTAATAAACATAAACCTCCGCACCAGTCTTTTTTTGAATTCTATCTTTAAATTTATTAGCGTTACTATTATTATCACTTAAATGTAATAAATAAACTTGTTGTAATTTACTTAAATCATTAGCCTCTAAAAATTCTTCTACAGTATCAATACTCATATGAGATTGTATTATTCTATTGGCAAGATTTCCTTGAATATCCATATTCAAAGTATTTTTCCTAATAATCTCGCCATCATAATTAGCTTCAATCATGATATGAGTTAGTTCTGAAAACTTATATTTAACATATGCAGTATCTGTTATATATATTAATTTTTCTTTTCTTATCGAATTTATTTGATAACCATAACACTCGACATCGTGATTTAATTCAAAAGGAACAATTGTAAAAGTTCCTATATTATATTTAACCAATGGCTCTAATACTAAGGTTCTAAAATTTATATTTTGTATATCTTTAGGTCCATAAACATTAATACTTCTTTTTATTAAATCTTTAATTGCTTTTGCATGATCACCATGTTTATGCGATATTAAACACCCACTAATATCGCTAACACAAAAATCACAACCAATCTGTATTTGATTAAAAGGTATTCCTGCATCTAGCAAAAGTTTTGTTTTGCCATCATCTATTAAGTAACAATTTCCCTTACTGCCAGATGCAAGAACTTTTATATTAATCAAAATGTAGGCTCATCATTAGATAATTGTTGTTCGGGTGTTTCTTTAGTACGCATTTCTGTTAAATCATGTGCTAAAGCATCAGCCATTTTATAATCTTGTTCTGTCCATTTTTCTTCACATTCTTTACTAATACCATTATCTTTATTATCCTGTTCTAATTGGTTATAATTAACATTACTTTTTATATTATCTTCAAGATTTATTGCATTTGCTGTAATGTTTTTTTCTTGTTGTAAGTTAGACTCTGCATATTGCAAACTCAACTCTTGTTGTTTCATATATTGATAAGAATAATCTACTTTTTTAGGATCAAGCGGTATATGTTTTTGGCTATACACTTCTCTAATTAAAGTTTTACGGCACATTTCTTCATACCATCCCTCTTTTTCTTCTGTTATCTTTTGTCCATTCTTCCATTCAATAACTTCTCCGCCCCAAAAATTTGCACTAGCAAACTTAGGTCTTCTCTTATCAATATCCTTTTTTGTCATTATAACTAGTTCATTTCTGCTTTTGTCTTCATATTCAATATATCCAAATCCACCAATAATATCGCCTCTATTAAACGGATTAGTTATTTCAAACTCATATGTTTCAAATGGTTGATTATAACCTTTTTTTATTGGTTTAAATGTATCTGTACTATAAACAAGGTCAATCGTAACGCTTTTCGGCGGTATTAATGCATAATTTTCCGCCATATATTTTTTACCATTATATCCAACTATTAAACTAATAGTATATTTGTTTAATTTATTATTTTTAAATGCTATTGGATTAACATGATTAGGTTGCATCATATCTAGACCTAATCTTGCACTATATACAACATCAATAGCTAAAGTATTTAAATCTACATTATTCCATGTAAATGGAAGTGGATTATTATATTTAGGATCTTTATTACTAGCATTTCTTCTTAGACGTTCTTCCTCAGATTTTTTTAACGCTCTATCAATACCAATAAAATATCCTTGAACCAAAGTTCTTTGATAATCACTAAGTGGTAAATTCCCAGATATATTACTGGTAAATTCATTGATTACTTTATTAGCAAATCGTTCGCTTGCACTAATTTGATTATCAGATATTTGCATTTCATTTTTCTGTTTTTCCATAATATTACTCCTGTTCAATTCTAAATTCTTTATCTTCTGCAGATACTATTAAATTAATCTGCTGAGACGATATCTTTTCTATGTTACTAATACTTTCTGCTCTATCAACAATTACAGGAAGTTTTAAATTATAGAAATTACTTAGTACATCTATAATCTCTAAATTAGCATTTACCTGTGAAGCAGTATTTGCTGATTTATATTCAACCCATTGACCAGCTTTATTCTTAATTAACGGTTCACAAATTTCTTTGAATCCGCCATTTACTTGTTCTTTGAATAAAGCAAATTTAATTGTTTTGAAGTTTTTGTTTATATTATCTGTAATCATACGAGCTTTAATTTTTGAAAACTCATCACACAAATAAATTCCTTTATCTATATATTCAAGTTCACGAGCTTTATTTTTTCGCTCATTAGTTAATTCATTTATACGACTTCTAGTTTTCTCATCCACATTAATTTTTATTAACTGTTCTTTTAAATCTTGTAGTTTCTTATCAAGTTCGTAAATCTCTTTATTAATGGATTGTAAAGCTTCATTTGTATCAATGTTTTCTTTATCACGATTTAATCGTTCAATCCTATTTTTAATACTTTCTGCTATAGTTGTTTCTTCAAAAGGTTTAGGTTTTAAAACACTATCTTTTGCTAAATTAATCTTATTATTTATATCGGAAATCTCTGTATTTATAGCATCTAATTTATTAGAGTATTCTGTTTTTTGTTTATTTAACCCATCAATTATTGCCTTACTAAACTGTTGCCCTTCTTTATTTATTTTTTCTTTAGCTATTGAATTGGCTTTATTATGTTCTTCTCTTCTCTTTTCAAACTCTATTTTTAAATGTTCAATTTTATCTAAAGGCAATTTTTGACCACATAGACTACAAAGCTCACTATTTTCATCCCATTTTTCATTAAATGTATTAACTTTAACTTTATCATATTCATCTAATAATCGTTGACGATTACTAATACATTCATTAATTTTCAGATCAAGAGAGTATATTTTATTTTTATATTCCATTGATGTTTGTACTAATTCTGCTTTTTTATTATTAAGAGCATTTATTGCTTTATATATTTCTTCATTATTTTTATTATTATTTTCTATATAGTTTGCCTTACTTTCTTGATAGTGATTTTCTAATACAGATATTTTTTTATCTATACTTAATTCAAGAGCTTTACTATCACTTAGTAAAATATCTAGTTCTTTTTGTTTAACCTCTCTTTCTGCCTCAATATTTTTAATAGAAATATTGATGGTGTCTTTTGTTGGTAAATCATTTTTTAATGATAGTTCTAATTCATCTATACGCTCTGGTATAGACTCTAATTTCTTGTTTATTTCACGACGTTGATTTACTGCTATTTTTTTGTACTCATCAATTAAATATTTATTGTTTGTTCCTGGAATAATTAAATATTCATTTAATGGCATTAAAGAAATATTTTTATTAATAATTGTTTCATCAGAAAGACCTTTATCACATACCTCAAATAAAAGTTTTCTTTTATCTGTAGTAGATAATACTTCTGCAAAATATCCTACTAACATTAATACTTTTGTTTTATTAACATCACCGCCACATATTTTTTCTAAATTGGCTATATATTCTTTTTCTTTTACAGGAACACCATTTATATAATGATCTGTAGTGTGACCACTTAATTTTTCTGCTAATTCTCCTTTCTTTTGACGATATACTTCATAATAATCTTTAGACAATGATATTTGTCCGCCATTGTCTAATTCAAATACACCATTTACAATATGATGCAAGTTATGAGTATCACTTGTTTTAGGTGAAAAATCTTTTTCGTTTGTTAGCGGTTGTCCTGTTAGCAAATAACTAATAGAGTTTGCAATTGTTGTTTTCCCTATTCCATTTGCACCATAAATATTTGCACTTTTACCCTCAAAATTTATATTTAAGGATTTTATCCCTCTAAAATTCTGAAGATTTAATGATAATAATTTCATTCCTTATCTTCCACCTCATTTTATTAAACCAATATATATTTGTGGTTGCTACCCACATATATAAGCTATAAATTTTTATGGGCGGTTTAATCGAAACCCACCGCCAAGCTTTCGTGTCTATATTTTCTAGTGTGTACCATTCACCTCGCAATATATCTTATAAATTAAATGTCTTGGGCGGGGTATTTTAAATTACATATTATATTGCGAGGCAAGTGCTACACACCAGGTTATGTTATAATCATCTTATCAAAAGGAGGTGATTATTATGAAAAATATCTATGCTTGTTTATTAGGTCAATGGTGTAATCTTAGTGAAGATCATACCTGTATCATTGATAATACTACTAATCCTAATACATGGTGGGAAGAATACGGTACTGATATGTTTAAATTTGACTATATTAATATCACATATAAAGGTAAAAATTACCGTATTCATCCAAGCTTTATTCAAGTTGTTACAGAATAAATTCTTTTTCTAATGATTTTTTTAAATCTTCTCCGTCAAGTGTCTGCTTGACGGCTTTTTTTTGAAATTCTTTATCAATGATATTTTTAATACGTATCCATTCATATTGTTGCAATCCAACTAGAAGATTTACAACATCATTAATTTTATCTTTATTCATAGTATTACACCTCTGTTCATATATAATTAATTTAGATATGGTTAATACATACCACTCGCCCTACGACTACGTTATTGAAATTTAAATTTTTATGGAGTGAATTATTTTTTGTCGCAGGGCTAGTGCTATATACTAGCCACTTTTTATAATTGCTTTATATATTTTTTGATTTTTTTATCATCTATATTTGTGGAGATAATAATTTCAATCATTTTTAAAACCTGCATCTGGTCTTTCCTTAGAGAAATTACCACATCAGATGTTTTATCTTTTATAAAGTAATAAGCTCTAGGTGAGCCTATTACTTTATTTATTAAATCCTTAAAATAAGGCTTATCTGCCACAATTTTATGACCTTCTTGCAAGAAGGTATTTTCTTCTATAAAAGTTATTATCATTATTTTTCCTATCTTTTAATCGTATATGTTAGTATTGTGATTATTCTTTTTTATATAAATCACATACAGTAGTAGTTTTTTGTATAACATCTTTTACTAAAGAAAAAATAGTATCTATATCTGACAATATAACATTATTTTTTGATAACACTTCTACAATTTTTAAAGTTACATCTTTATGTTGAGCATTCATTTTATTTTTCTCCTTTATTTCTTTTATGGTCGGTATTTCTACCGACCATTTTTTATACTACTTACATGTTGCCAAATCTTCTGCTTCATATAAAGCAGAACGTTCAAATATTAACCCATATATTATCATTTTTATTACCTTTTATTATTTGTGGTCTTACCCATATATAAGCTATAAATTACAATAGGCGGTTTAATCAAACCCACAGCCAAGCGTTCGTTTAGTCAAATTTTCTCTAGCGTGCACCAGCCACCTCGCAATACCTCACTTTTAAATAAAATGTCTTAGGGGCTTATTTATGGTTTATATCGCGAGGCAAATGCTACACGCTAGATTATGGTATAATCATCTTTGGAAGGGGATAATTATATTGAAACTTGATTATGATTTAATAAGAGATTTACTTATTAAAACAGAAGAAATGACAGATGGTGTAAGTGGTTATGTGTTTAATAATTACTGTCTTTCTTTTAAAGATGTTGAAAGAATAAAACTTAGATATCATTTAAAATATCTATATAATATTGGTTTTATTGAAAGTCTTTCAAAATGCAATTCTACTAATATAGAGCGATTAGTTATTATTGATATCACACCTGCTGGCAGAGAATATTTAGATAACATCCGAAATATTTCCGTTTGGAATAAAACGAAAAGTATCATTTACAAATTTGGTTCTCCTGTTACTGTATCTATGGTATCTAATATAGCTGCTTCACTTGTCAAACATTCATTAGGATTAGGTTGATATGGTATTGTATTAGCTTCGATATCTGCTTTTACTAATTCAAAAACCGTATCAATCGCTGTTATAGGTATATTGCACTCATGTAGTATACCTATTATTTTTTTTACCGGCTTGTACGGATTATATGATAAAATTTCATTTCCATTTTCCACGTTATCACCTTCACTAACTTGATTTTTGATTTAAATAATCAAATAGAATTGACGCTATCAACGAATTACAAGAAATGCCTTTATTTTTGGCTATTTCATTTAGTCTATTGAATATATCAACAGGTATTCTTAGTGTAAATCTAATTCTGTCCTTTGTCATCTTTATGACGTCATCCCCTTTCTGATATTATATTAACACATCACCTTTATGACGTCAATAGTCATCTTGAAATAATTTTATTTTTAATTTATAATATGTCATATAGACATCAGAAAGGGTGCAAATTTATGAACGAAAAACGCTTTACACTTAGAATGAACGCTGAATTATTTGAACTTATCAAGCAGACTGCTGAAAAAAACAAGCGTTCTACCGCTAAAGAAATAGAATTTATTCTGGAAGATTTTTTGAAACGGAACAATTTGCTTCCAGATAATCAGAAAGAATAATGTTCACCATAATCGCATTTGGTATACCTCTACGCTCTGCTTCGGATTTTAATTGACTGTACAAATCCTTTGAAATGCAGAGCGTTATTTGTTTTTTGTCGTTAGATTTCATAAATCAAGCTACCTTCTGATAATATTCTTCATCAAGGACCTTATCATAATAAAACTCATCGTTTTCTTGAAGCATTTCATTTATTAATTCACCTTCAATTGGATCATCATATCTACAAAGATATTCGCCTTGTTTTATTACAGGATAATCTTCAAAATCTTTATTTCTAATTATTACTACATATCCTTTTTCTAAATAATTCAATGCTTCAGCTTTACCAAGTTTTATCATTTTCAAAATCCTTTCTTTGATTTAAGCAATTTTTCTTGTTTGTTCTATTCTTACCCCATCTTCTAATCCTTTGAGATAACTTAATGTTGCTATTTGTATTAATTCTGTATTTCCGCTATTTCTAATAGCATTTATAATTTCCATAATTTCTAATTCTGTTTTATTTTTATTATCTGTCATTTTTCTCACCTCATTCCGCTGTGGGGCTTTTTTTTACCTTACATGACACATTATAGCCTCTTAGGGGCATAGTGTCAATATATTTTTAATAAAAATGTTGCACTGGGGCATTTGTAATGATATTATTTATTTATATTAAAAATAAGGAGGCAGGAATATGTCTAATAAAGAAAACGATATTTTCATGGCTAACAGATTAAAAGAGATACGTATTCATAAGGGATTAAATCAAAAAGATTTTGCTAAAAAAATTGGAATGAGTCGCTCAGGATATAGCCAAATAGAAACAGGTGATAGACCTATAAGTGAAAGATTAATATTATCTATCAATCTAGCATTTCCAGAAATAAATATAAATTGGCTTCGTACCAACGAAGGAAAAATGATAATTGAAAAAGAGGATAATTTTCTAGAGCAATTGACTAAAAAATATAATCTTTCCCCTGTAGAAGCTCAAATTGCAGATTATTGTCTAAATTTATCATCTGAAGAACGTGCAGGCATCTTAAAACATATTCTAAATATTGCCCATATTATTCAGCATAATAATTCTATAGACAGTATAAATATACAAGATACTAAACTTACAAAAGAAGAAAAATTAAAAATACTTAGCAAACAATTAGATGCCGAAGAAAAAGGGAAAATATTAGAAGTTTCCACTGGTATAAATGGGTGATAAAAAAACAAACAAAGCATTAAAAAAGAGGCTATTTCTATAAATTGGAAATAGCCTCTTTTTTCTTAGGAATGACAATGTTGTCATTCTTAGAAGTGACATCACTGACACTCCTAGGAATGACACCAATGGCACCCTAATTAACTTAATATATAATTAACTAGAGAATATATTATATATAACCCCTATATTCCCCTAAAAAAACAATAACAATTTTGATGATTAAAGCATATTTAAATCATAAACTTTGTTTAAAAAAGAAATACATACCATGTCTATTATTCTAAAATTCATTTTAATAGCCCTAAAATCGTTTTTAAGCATATTTTTTATGTTTTAAGTATAAATTTATGTATAGTAAATAAAAAACGCTTAAAACGGCTTTAAATATAACATTTTTAAATCACTTTTAATTTTATACATAAATATACAAAAAGACCTCTAATTTAGAGGTCTTTTATAGTAGATTATTTTTCTATACGTTTAAATTCATTTATAGGCTTATTAGAATGAGCTTTTTTTACAGTTGATGTTGTTTTTCCTTTTGATTTTCCCAAAAATATTAAAACCAGTAATATTAAAATTGCAGGAATAATTATATACCAATAGGTTATTATACCTCCAATAATAGCAACTACTATTAAACATGTTAATAAATCTGAAAAACCATTACTTTTTCTTCTAGCCATAATCTTCATACCTATCCTATGCAATACACGCTAATTCTTTCTTTATTTTTAAACTTTCCCTATATTGTTCAGCTAATGCAGTCTTTTCAAATTCTACACTACCATCGAAGTTTTCTTTAACTACTTTTTCAATTTCATCAAGAGATACATTGAAAAATTCTCTACGTTTATTTACCATATTGACTTTTCTATCATCAAAAGCATGATGTAGAGCATTTTCTAATGCTGGTGCATCTTTACTAAAAATCATAGCATGGACATCAAAATTAAATGGAACTGAAGCATTACCCAGTTCATCCACTCGTTCTTGAGGATTTAATCTGCGTGTCATACCAATTTTATAAATATTTTCTCCAAATGAACCTATATTAGAAATAACATATACATATCCGACTCTTTGGTTAGCTTCTCTATAATCAATATCCGCCAAATTTTTATCAATTTTTGAAACTTGAATTTGCATTTCATCTAATTTTTCAGCCAAAGCATTTCTTTGTGCTTCATCTGTACATTCAGCTAGTTGTTTTTGTGCTTCTTTTAAAGCATTTAAATAATGTTGCTTTTCTTTCTCTGCTTTTTTTCGTTCTGCCTCAATTTCTCTTTGAATTCTTGCTTCTTCACGCATTCTTGCTCTTAATTCTTGTTGCTCTTCTTTTTCACGCTGTTTCATTTGCTGATATTCCAATGCTAATCTTAATTCCTGTACCTTTAATTCATAATATCTGTTATGAATTGATATGTTCATTACCACACCAAGCTTAGATATTGTTTCAGATGCTTTCTTTATTCGTTTTAAGCAAGTATCAAAATTATTATAACGAACTTTACTTATAACATATTCACATTCACTATTAAATGCTCTTAATAGAAGCTTCTTTGTATCATTTACCATTTTTTTCCCTTTTCGAGCATCATTATTTACAGTCCAATTAGTATCACCCAACACAGCTTGGTCTTGTCTTATCATATTTTTTTGGTCTTCACGGATATCATCTAGTTTATATTTATATTGTGCTGAATTTACAAAATCATATTGTGGTTTATATAACGAAAAACTTTGTAATAAAACTTCATCATCTAATTCAATAAGTTCTATTGTATTTTCTTCAATTTTTTGTTCAAGTTTTTCACATTCATCTCTAAGTTTTTGCAATTCCATCTCAGATTTAGCACGTTCAATCTTAGTAAATTCACGAATTTCTTGTTTTACCTTAAGTATACTTTCTTTTTTGCTTTTTTCTATAGCCTTTTTACTTAATTCTAATTCTTTTTTTGTTTCTTCTATTTTATTAACTGCTTCTTTTAAAAGATTAGCTTTATTTTCTAATTTTTTAATCTGTAATTTGAGGCTTTCGACTTTTTTAGCATCTGGGGATATTAATCCTTTTAATCTATGTATTTCTCCATTAGCATTATTCAAACTCAATGCAAGTTCATTGATTTTCTTTAAACTTTGTTCATTTTCACTTTTATAATCATTTAATTTCTTATTTATTTCTATTTCTTTTTGAGAATACTTTTCATTGATGTTTTTAATATAATTCTTATATTTATATGATTTTAAAACAACCAATGGAATACCTAAAATAGACGCAAATGGTACCATTGAACAAATAAATAATATTAGCCCTATTGTTATATTACTTAGATACCACTTTTCTTTAAAATTACCTTCTACCATAATATAAACACCACCTAAAAATATA
>ENA-UERU01000137-UERU01000137.1-human-gut-metagenome-genome-assembly--contig:-NODE-137-length-70116-cov-12.634404_pt1 | contig 70116 bp, 55 predicted proteins | sample MGYA00242988_ERZ507989 | MGnify/ENA primary metagenome ERZ507989 (study PRJEB26167, sample SAMN06115519) | human gut metagenome | host: Homo sapiens | place: China:Hunan | collected 2015-08-21...
TAGGCATCGGTCCGCGCTTCGCGCGGGTGCCTTATATCCCCGCCGTGAACGGCGGGGCTTTACGGCACGTCGGGTAAATATCGATGGTACGGGCACCCCGAGCCCGCCTTTTCGTCCCTTTCGCACGTTTGCCCCCTACAATAGTTTGAAGGACGGTCGCTTGCGGCCTCAAAAGGCCGCTTTCGGACCTCCTTCTTTTTTTTCAACCCCCAATCGAAATCCACACCATGTCGCTCGAAGAACGCAAAACCTGGACGAGCCGCATCGGCTTCGTGTTGGCCAGTGCCGGCGCGGCCGTCGGTCTCGGAGCCATCTGGAAGTTCCCCTACATGGCCGGGACGAACGGAGGCTCGGTCTTTCTCTTTCCCTACGTGTTGCTCACCTTCACGGTGGGGCTCGTGTTGCTCGTTGCGGAAATCGCCCTCGGGCGTACGGGCCGCGGCGGCATCGTCACGGCCTATCGTCGTCTCGGCGGTCCGATTTTCGTGCCGGCCGGGTATTTGGGCGTGCTGACGGGCTTTCTAGTCCTTTGCTTTTATTCCGCCATCGGCGGCTGGACGATCGCGTACTTCTGCGAAGCGCTGACGGGAACGGGCCTCATCACCGACCAGAGCCAGCTCGGGGCGCACTTTGAAGAACTCACGGCGAATCCCGTCACCGCGCTTGGCTTTCAGTGGCTCTTTTTGCTCATCAACGGCCTTATCGTCGCGCTTGACGTGACGAAGGGGATCGAGCGCGTGAGCAAAATCCTCATGCCGCTCCTTTTCGTGATGATGCTCGTTCTCATCGTGCGCGGCCTCATGCTCCCCGGAGCGATGGCGGGCGTCGAATTTCTCTTCAAGTTCGATCCCGACGCCTTCACGCTCGACGGGCTTCTTGCCGCGATGGGCTTCACGTTCTTTTCGCTTTGCGTCGGGTGCGGTTGCATGCTCACCTACGGGTCGTACCTCGACCGCAAGACGAACCTCCTCTCGGGCTGCCTCTGGATTGCGTTCCTCGGCGTCATCGCGAGCCTCCTCGGCGGCCTCATGATCATGCCGAGCGTCTTCGCGTTCGGTCTCGACCCGACCGCGGGCCCCGGGCTCACCTTCATCACGATGCCCGCCGTCTTCGCGCAGATTCCCTTCGGGCAGATCTTCGCGATCATGTTCTACCTCTGCATCGTGGTGGCGGCAGTTACTTCGTCGGTCTCGATGATCGAGATTCTGGTGGCATTCCTCGTCGACGAGAAGAAGCTCTCGCGCCCGAGCGCGGCGGTGCTCTCGACCGTGGCACTCGCGATCGTGGGCGCGTTGCCGTGCCTCTCGTTCGGCCTTCTTTCGGACGTGAAATTCTTCGACCGGAATTTCTTCGACCTCTTCGACTTTTTCACGAGCAACCTGTCGTTGCCCGTCGGAGGCCTCGTAATTCTGGTCCTTGCGGGTTGGTGGTGCTGGCCCAAGGTTTCGCAGGACATCGCGGGCGACGTACCGCGCTCGAACCGCTGGTTCCTGTGGTTGCGCGTGATGATGCTCGTCGTCTCGCCGCTCCTGGTTCTCGCGGTGCTCGTTTCGGGCCTTATGTAAACAAAAGAACGCAAGGGCGTCGAGATTCCCGACGCCCGAGCATTCCCGGGAGCAGCAAGCCGCTTCGTTTTGCGGCTCCCGAAGATCCTCAACCCTCTAACGAAGCGGACGGCTCCTACGTCGTCCGCTTTTTCCATCGACATATCGAAATTCGGAGAAAAACTATGGACGCATCCCCCTCGGCGTCGAGATCCGTTTGGACCTCGCGTCTCGGTTTCATCCTTGCGAGCGCTGGCTCGGCCGTCGGTCTCGGAGCCATTTGGAAGTTCCCCTATATGGCGGGCACGAACGGAGGTTCCGTTTTTCTCCTTCCCTACGTCTTCTTTACGCTCACGATCGGGCTTGCGCTCCTGATCGGCGAAATGGCAATGGGCCGAAGCGCCAAGGGCGGCGCCGCCACGGCGTACGCGAAACTTGCCGGGCGTTCCTGGGCGCCCTTCGGGCTCATTTCGGTCGCCACGGGCTACTTCGTTCTCGCCTTTTACTCCGTGGTGGGCGGCTGGTGCGTCTACTACCTCGCGCAGGCGATGGTCGGCAACGGCGCCGTCACGGACCCGAGCGCCATGCGTTCCGCTTTCGAAGCCTTCGCCTCGGCGGGTACGCTTCCCGTGCTCTGCCACGTCGTTTTCCTTTCGGCGACGGCCGGGGTCGTCCTCTGCGGCGTTGAAAAGGGGATCGAGCGCGTGAGCAAAGTCCTCATGCCGCTCCTTTTCATCCTCATGTGCGTGCTCATCGTGCGCGGGCTGACGTTGCCCGGGGCGTTCGACGGCATACGCTTTCTCTTTACGCCCGATCCCTCGGCTTTTACGGGCGAAGCGCTTTTGAACGCGATGGGGTTTGCCTTCTTCTCGCTTTCCGTAGGTTCGGGCTCGATGATGAACTACGGGAGCTACCTCTCCTCGCGCGTCAACATTCCCACGTCGACCGCCTGGGTGGTGTTTCTCGCGATCCTTTCGTCGATCCTCGGCGGCCTCATGATCATGCCGGCCGTCTTCGCCTTCGGGCTTTCACCCGATGCGGGTCCGGGGCTCACCTTCGCAACGATGCCCGCCGTCTTCGGGCAGTTGCCGATGGGCGACCTCTTTGCGGTGGCCTTCTACCTGTGCCTTTTCGTTGCCGCGCTCACCTCGGCCATTTCGATTTTCGAAATGTCCACGCAGTACCTTGTCGACGAATGGGGCTTCACGCGTCGCAACGCCGTCATGCTCGTGGGCACGACGCTCGGCGTGCTCGGGATCCTCTCGGCGCTCTCCTTCGGCCCCTTGAAGGACGTGACGTTCTTCGGGAAAACTTTCTTCGACCTCTTCGACTACGCGACCTCCAACATCGGCATGCCGATCGGCTGCCTCGGGATCGCGCTCGCGGCGGGTTGGGCCGCGTGGCCGAAGATCGAGCAGGAGCTCCGCACGGGCACCGAGGCGGGTTTCTGGCGCTCGGCGGGCTATCTCACCTTCCTGCGCATCGTGATGGTGGTCTTTTCTCCGATCGTCATCATCGTCGTCACTGCGAAGGCGATCGGACTTTTTTAAGGCGGAAAATTCCCGCCATCCACCGCACCGATCCGCGCCGATCCGCACAAAGCCGCTAATTGCTATCGCTTAGGGATCAGGTCGGGCGGAAAGGTACACTCATTGAAGGGAGTTCGTCGCGAGCACTCGGCGAACTCCCTTTTCCTGCCCCGACTCCTCCAGTTTTCCCGCGGCTTTTCCCCGTTCGACATTCCCGACGCGTCGACGGGGTGCTCTTCGGGCGTTCTTCGAACGACGCCCGCCGCGAGAAACGCTTCGACCCGGCGGATCCGGGGCTCGACGACAACCACACTTATTGAGGAAACACTTCATGTCTGATACTGCGAGTACGGCCGGCTGGGGGTCGCGCCTCGGTTTCATCCTCGCGAGCGCGGGTTCCGCGGTCGGTCTCGGGGCCATCTGGAAATTCCCCTATATGGCGGGAACGAACGGCGGTTCCGTCTTCATGCTCCCCTACATCTTTTTCACGCTCACCGTGGGCGTGGCGCTCCTCATTGCGGAATTTGCCATGGGTCGCGCAGGCCGTCGCGGTGCGGTGGGGAGTCTCAACAAAGTCTGCGGCAAGCCCTGGGGGTTTTTCGGCGGCGTCGGGGTCTTTACGGTCTTTTTGATCCTTTCCTTCTATTCGACGGTAGGCGGTTGGTGCATCAAGTACACGATCGACGCCCTCACGGGTGACGGGATCATCGCCGACGCCGCAAAGCTCGGCGACTACTTCGGCGCCTTCGTCTCGAACGGGCCGCTTTCCTACGCCTATCTGCTCGTCTTCCTTCTCTTTACGGCTTTCGTCGTCCTGCGCGGCATCGAAGAAGGGATCGAACGCATCGCCAAGGTGCTCATGCCCTCGCTTTTCGTGCTGATGCTCGTTCTGATCGTGCGCGGCGTGACGCTTCCGGGCGGCTGGAACGGGGTCGAATACCTCTTCATGCCCCGCTGGGAAGACTTCAATTCGACGGCGCTTTTCAACGCGATGGGCTTTTGCTTCTTCTCGCTCTCGCTCGGTGCCGGGACGATGATCACGTACGGGTCGTACCTCAATCCGAAGGCCGACCTGCCGTCCTCGGTCGGTTGGGTGGCGTTTCTCGGGATTCTCTCCTCGATTCTCGGCGGCCTCATGGTGATGCCGGCCGTCTTCGCCTTCAACCTCGACCCGACCGCGGGTCCGGGGCTCACCTTCGTGACGATGCCCGCCATCTTCGCGCAGATGCCCTTCGGTCAGCTCTTTGCGGTTTTCTTCTATGTGTGCCTCCTCGTTGCGGCCATCACGTCGTCGGTTTCGATGATGGAAGCGTGCGTGTCGCTTCTCAATCAGGAACTCATGCTCTCGCGCCGCAACGCGATCGTCGCGACGACGGTCGGCGCGGCCGTGGTGGGGCTCGGTGCGACGCTCTCCTTCGGCGCCTGGAGCGACATCACGTTCTTCGGCAAGAACTTCTTCGACCTCCTCGACTACCTGACGTCGAACGTCGGGATGCCGCTTTCGACCTTCGGGATCGCGATCGCGGCCGCCTGGGTGGCCTGGAAGACGACCGCGGCCGAACTGCAGACGGCCCGCACGCTCTCGCCCGGCCTTTTGAAGCTCACGCGCTTTTTGATCGGCTTTTTCTCGCCCATCTTCGTGCTGATCGTCGCCCTGGGAAGCCTCTGAGTTCCCTTTTCGTGAATCCGTCTGTTTTCGGCGGATTCGCCCGGTGATCCGAGCGCTCGTCCGCACGCCAACGGATGTTTGCCGAGAGCGCTTGAGATCACTCTCACTTAACCTCGCCCCCGCGCCCTCGCTCGGGGGCGAGCCGCATCAAAACGGCTGACGTCCGATTCTGTCATATTGCTTGTGTTTCGAAAGGAGGCGGCGAAACGGCTCGCCGCAAACGTACACGCGAGCCCGCCGACACGGTTATGAGTGCGTTTTTTCTAAAAATTTTCGTCGTTCATCTCCTTGCCCTGATGCTCCCGGGACCCGACTTCTTTTTCGTGACGCGCACGGCGATCAGCTCCTCGCGCACCGCGGCGCTCTCGGGTGTTCTCGGCATCACGGCGGGCTGTTGCGTGTGGGCGACTTTGTCGCTTGCGGGCATTCATCTCCTTTTCGAAGCGGCCCCCGTGCTCGAAAACCTCCTTATGGCCGCGGGCGGCGCGTACCTCACGTGGATGGGCGCGGGACTTCTGCGGGGGCTTCTTCGGAAAAAGTCGGCCGACGTCGGTACGACGGAGAACGAGGCGTCCGATACGCGCGAAACTTCCGATACGACCGCTTCCACGCACTCGCGCGAACGCACGCCCTTTCTTTTCGGTCTTTTCACGAATCTCGCCAACCCAAAGGCCGTCGTCTATTTTGCGAGCGTCTTCGCTTCCTTTGCGTCCGCGGGACTCGACACCGCACAAAAGGGCGCGGTGCTCGCCCTCGTGTTGGCGGAAACCTTCGCGTGGTTTGCCTTCGTCGCACTCGTATTCGGGTTGCCGAGCCTGCAGCGCGGCTACCGCCGGGCGGCCCGCGCGATCGACGGGGCGGCGGGGGTCGTCTTCGTCCTCTTCGGGCTCGGGCTCCTGCGAGACGCGGCGGAGATCGTAACGGGACTTTGACATGACGCCGACCACCGATCCCGTCGATTCGCGCGTGAACGGTGCGGACGACTCGTCCGCCGCGATGTTCGAGCGCACGCTCGCCTACGAATGGCGGGCGCACCGCACCTTCTGGATCGCGCTCGGCCTCGGGGGACTTGCCGTCGCCCTCGGGCACGCGCTCGTCGCCGTTATCCTTTCGGACACCGATTCGGCCGACCGCTTCGTACGCTTCGGGTTTCTTGCGGCCCGCAATGCGGGAACGGTCCTTCTCCTCGGAGCGCTCCTGCGCGGAGCGGCGGCAGGCGTCGCCGCCCGGGCGGTGGCCGCACGGTACCGAGCATTCGAGCTTTCGTCCGAGAAGCGCTGTAGAGAGGATCGGCGGCTGCGCGCCGCGCTTCGCGGGCGCCTGCTCGGGTTGCTCCCGTCGCTCGGCCTCGGCGCGCTCGGGCTTCTGGCGGAACCGTCGGCGAGTCTATTCGCCGGCTTCTGACGGGAAAGAAGCAGCTTGAGAAGCATCGGGCCCGATCCCGCGCGCACCCGTACAATAGGAACCCGACGGGAATCCGACCGCGTTCCCGTTTTTCCCCGTTTTTTCTCTTCGAAGGAGCTCCGCCGTGACCCCCGAGCGCATTTCGATTGTCTACTTCTCCCCGACGGGCGGCACGCGCCGCGTTGCCCGCATGCTTCTCTCGGCGTTGCGTTCCTCGCGCATTCCGCTTGAGGAAATCAATCTCACGCCTTTCGAAGCGCGCCGCAAACGCCGCACCTTCGGGGCGGGGGACCTCGTTTTCATCTGCGTTCCCTCCTACTACGGGCGCGTCGCGCTTCCGATGCAAAATCTCGACGCCCTCTCGGGTGAAGGCGCTCTGGCCGTTCTCGTGGCAGTCTACGGCAACCGCGAATACGACGACACCCTGCGGGAGCTCTCGGGCATTCTCAGCGGTCGGGGTTTCGTGACGACGGCGGCCGCCGCCTTCATCGCGCAACACAGCCAGTGTCCCGAACTCGGCGAGGGGCGTCCCGACGCGAACGACCGCGCTCGAATTGAAGCCTTTGCGCGCGACGTTCTCGCAAAACTCGCGTCCGTTGGGGGCGACGACCTTGACGGTCTTGCGATCAAGCTTCCCGGGGACGAAAATGCGCCGTTGCGCCCCTACCTCCCGACCCCGGCCGCACCCGTTCTCGCCCACCCCGAGCGGTGCCGTCATTGCGGCGAATGCGCCGCGCACTGCCCGCAGGACATCATCGATCCGCTCTCCTTTGCGGTGACGGAGCCCGAGGAATGCATTCTTTGCCGCGCCTGCATGGCCTCCTGTCCCGAAGGCGCGCGCGACCTCCCCGAGCCCGTGCGCTCCGCCGTCGCCCAACGCATGGCGGCGATTCGCGACGCGAATCTCGCGCGCAAGGAACCGTCCGTTTTTCTTTGATCACTTCCGAACTTTCGTGAAAAAACCTCATCGCGCCCCCGAGCGTCGTCAATTCGACGAAACGCTTCTCGTGACCGGTCTCCATCCTTCGGGAGCGGGCCTCGCCTGCTCCGAACGCGGCCCCTCCGTGCTCGTTTCCGGTGCACTCCCCGGAGACCGCGTCGCCGCACGCTGGACCGAACCCGCTCCGGGCGGGCGCTTCGGTCTGGCGGACCGCTTCGAGATCCTCGAAGAGAGCGCCCACCGCGTAGATCCCGAACACCCGCGTTGCGCGCTCGCGGGGCTTTGCGGCGGGTGCCCGCTCGCTCGCATCGATTACGCGACCGAGCTCGAACTCAAAACGAAGGCGCTCCTCGTCGATACGCTCGAGGAGGCCGGGTTCGATGCCGCACGAGTTCTCCGACCCGTGCTCGGGCACGACCTTGAAAAGCTCGCGGGCTTTCGCAACAAGGCGATTCTCTATCCGGTCGACCTTCCGAACAACGGAACGACCGAACGCCGTTTCGGCTTTTTCGAAGCGCGCTCCCACCGCGTGGTGCCCGCGGAAGACTGCCCGCAGTCGCCCGACTGGATGAAGCGCACGGCCCGCGCCTTGGCGCGGGCGACGCTTGCGGCCGGGCTCGATCTCTACGACGAAGCCGAGGAAAAGGGAGCGTTGCGCGCCCTTTTGATGCGGGACGGCGCACGATTCGGTTCGCTCGAAGCCTCTTCCGACATTCGAGGTCTCGCCGTGCTCGTCGTGAACGACTTCCCGCCCGAGAGGTCTCCCGAATTCGAGCGGATCGCACGCACCTTGGTTTCCGCCCTTCCCGACGGGGTGTCGCTCGTCGCGCACCGCAACACGCGCCCGGGGAACGCGCTTCTCTCGTTCGAGCCCGGCGCTTCGACCGTTCTCTGCGGGCGGGGTGCGGTCGAGGCGGATCTTCTCGGTCTCACCTTCGAAGTGCGGCCCGAAACCTTTCTGCAGGTGAACACTCTTCAGACGCCCGTCCTCTACGGCGCAGCACTTGAAGCGCTCCGTCTCTCGCCCGGGGACGCGGTGCTCGACCTTTATTGCGGGGTCGGGACCATCAGTTCGGTCCTTGCGCGGGCTGTCGGTCCCGAAGGCCGGGTGACAGGGGTCGAACTCGTCGAAGCGTCGGTTGAAGCGGCACGCGCGAACGCGAAACGCAACGGCCTTGCAAACGTTCGTTTCGAGGCGGGTCCCGTCGAAACGGTGCTCCCGCGCCTGACGCTTGAGCGAGCGCCGACCAAAGCCGTGTTCGACCCCGCTTTCAAAGGGTTGGCCGACTCGGTGCCGGCGACCCTTGCAAAGCTTCCGATCACGGACGCGGTCTACGTGTCGTGCAATCCCAAAACGCTCGTGCGCGACGTGAAGCGCCTCTCGGCGTTCGGGTTCGAACTCGAATCCGTCACGCCCGTCGACCTCTTCCCCGGGGCCTTTCACCTGGAGGCCGTAGCCGTCCTTCGTCGGCCGAGTGCCGAGGCTTGAAGGACCGAAGACCTGCAAGAAATCGCCCGAGCGGCTCGGCCGACTCGGGCGATTTCTTTCGGGCTTTAGTGGTAAAGCCCCTCGTAGTAGGCGGTTGGATTGAGGAAGAATTCGATCGCCTTTTCCGCGCGACGCGTGCGATAGAAGTCGGGGAGACTTTTGAGGATGCGCTTCCCGTAGGGCTTTTCCGCGACGCGACTGTCGCAGAGCATCAAGACCCCGCGGTCCGTTTCCGAGCGGATGAGGCGCCCCGCTCCCTGCTTCAAGGCGATGATCGCCTCGGGGAGCGAATATTCGAAGAAGGGATTGCCGCCCGAAGCGCGGATCGCGTCGCAACGAGCCGTCGTGATCGGGTCGTCGGGCGGAGCAAAGGGGATTTTGTCGATGACGACGAGCGACAACGCGTCGCCGCGCACGTCGACCCCTTCCCAGAAGCTCATCGAGCCCACGAGAATCGCGTTCCCGCGGCGACGGAACTCTTCGATGAGGGTCGCGCGCGGCATCTCGCCCTGAACGAGCAACGGCCAGGGACTGCGGTTCGCCTTCAACTTTGCTTCGAGAAGATCGGCCGCGCGGTTCACGGCCACAAGCGACGTGCAGAGAACGAACGTCCGACCGCCCGCCGCGTTGATGAGGGGCCAGGCGGCCTCGACCACGCGTCCCGCGTGTTCCAGCGTGTTGTTCGCGGGAGCGGGCAGGTTCGGAAGATAAAAGCACCCCTGCTCCCAATAGACGAAGGGGCTCTCCCAGCTGTGCGCGGGCGTCTCGGGCGGAAGGCCCACCTCCATGAGGTAGTGCTTGAAATTCCCCCCGGCAGAAAGCGTCGCGGATGTGAAGACCCAGGCGCCGCCTTCGGCCTCGCGCATTTCGCGGAATTCGTTTGAAAAGGAGAGCGGCGTTTCGTTGAAACGCACGCCGTTTTGGAGCACTTCGACCCAGCGAATCATGCCTTTCGAGGGGCCGTCGGCGGGAGCGTCCGTCGCGGGTTCGGTTTCGGAGAGGGACGCCGGATTTTCCGACTCGGCCTTCGCGTTTTGTTGCGCCTTCTCGGCTTTTTCCGCTTTTTTCAGAAACTTCTGCCAGCGCTCGCACTCCGCATAGACCGTCTTCCAGTATTCGTAGAGCGTGTCGACTTCGTCGTTGCGGCCCTTGTTCGCTTCAAACGCGTTGCCGAGACGCTCGAAAGCCTTCACCGCCTCGTTGAACGGAGCGCGAAGCTCATGGAAGCGTTCGATCGTTTGCACGGATTTCCGGTCGCCTTCGACGAGACCGATTTCCATCACCGCGAGACGCAGATCGTAGACATGCTTCACGACGTCGTCGTAGAGGTTCGACCACTTTGCGCCGTCGCGCAGGTACGCTTCGCCGTACTGGCGCGCTTCCGAGGCAATGTCCTGGAGCTGATAGGTGGAAAACTTCGTCCCGAAGAAATCCGTGGCGATCTGCGGGAGCTGATGCGCTTCGTCGAAGACCGTGAGCTGCGCGGCGGGCAACATGCCGTCGATTTTGTTCTCGCTCTGGCGCTTCATCGCCATCGACGAGAGGTAGAGGTGATGGTTGACGACGACGATCTGGCTCTCAAGCGCTTTTTCGCGCGCGAGCTTCACGAAGCACTCTTCGTAGTGAGGACAGCGTTCCGACCCGAGACAATTCTCCCGGGTACTCGTCACATAGGGCCAGAGCCGGTCCGTTTCGGGGACGTCGGTAAGTTCCGCCTTGTCGCCCGTTTTCGTGATTTCCGCAAAGCGTTCGATCTTGCGGAGCTTTTCATAGGAATCCCGCTCGGGCAGGAGCCCCTCTTCGCGCACGCGCTTCAGGCGGTGCAGGCACACGTAGTTCGAACGCCCCTTGAGGACTGCGGCGCGCACGTTGAGGCCGAGCGCGCGAGAGAGGATCGGAATGTCTTTTTTGAAAAGCTGATCTTGAAGGGGCTTGCCGGCCGTTGAAATGATCACGGTCGCACCCGAGAGCAGTGCGGGCGTCAGGTACGCGAAGGTTTTCCCCGTACCCGTACCCGCTTCGGCGATGAGCGTGCCTTTCTTCTCCAGTGCTTCGGCTGCGGCCAGCGCGAATTCGACCTGACCCGCTCGCGCCGAAAAGCCCTGCGTCTTGCGCGCAAGCGGTCCGTTCGGAGCAAAGGTCGCGGCGACGCGGTCGGCAAGCGACCGTTTCGGGTCGAACAAGAGCGGTTCGTCTTTCACGGCATCGTCCTTCAGAAGAATTGCGCGAGGCCGGAGTCCTGCGACTTGCGGCGCTCTTCGTAGCGTTGTTGAGCGGCTTCGCGCTCCTTCAGACTTTCTTCGAACTTCTTTTGCTTGGCTTCGCGCTCGGCGCGACGCTTTGCGGCCGTGGCTTCCGCCTCGTCCATGCGCTTTTTCGCTTCGAGCTGCTTGGCGTTGTAGTACGCCTCGTTTTCGCTTTCAAGACGCGCGCGCTCGTCCGTTGCGGCTTCCGACCCGGACGTCTTCGGCTCGATCGAGAGAGGCTCGGACGGGGCCTTCGGCGTCTTCGGTTCAATCGAGAGAGGCTCCGACGGAGCCTTCGGGGTCTTGGGCGCCACACGCACCGGTTCGGAGGGCGCCTTGCGTTCGCGCGGGACGAATTCGATCGGCTCGGAAGGCTCCTTCAAGAGGGGCTTCGGGAGCGTCACGGGTTCGGGCGCGGGTTTGGCGGCTTCGGCCGCACGTTCGGCTTTGAGTTCTGCGTTTCGAGCCGTACGCACGACGTCCTGCGCGCGCGTCATCAAACGACGCACTTCCCGCTCGCGTTCGTAGCTCAAACGTTTGGCCTGATCGATGCAACGGTTGACGAGGAACTTCTCGTAGCAGTGAAGCCGCACGTCGTCGACCGCTTTTTTGATCCTGACGAGTTCGCGCTCGCCCTTCTTGATGACCTCTTCGGCTTCGTCCACCGTACGGATGCGGCCTTCGCCCTTCCACGCGTCGTAAAACGTGTGATCTTCAAGCACGTCCTGCGCCTCGGCGGCCGCGCGTTCGCGACGCTCGAGCTCCTCGTCGGAGGGATCGGGCCGCTCGGGCTGCGCTTCGGGGGGCGGCACGAGCTTCGAGCGCATGTCGGTGACTTCAAGCGCGGCGACGTTCGCCGACATCAGGCATTCCGCCGCAACGACAAGCGCGGCCGCCAACGGGGCAAGACGTTCCGAAGGAGAGAAAACGGTCCGAAGCATGGGAGATAAGCTCACACAGAATGGTGGAAAAACGTTCGAAACGCCCGGCTCGGGGAAGCCGCAAAGCACGAGCTCCCGTCCGAATCGGGCGAAAATCGGGCCGAATCGAACCGAGCCCGAACGAGCCCGAGTTTAGCAAATGGAGGGGCGCACGCCCGAGTGCTTCGAAGGCGATCGACGAGCGGTCGGGAAGCGATGCTTTCGGTCGTCGGTGTGCGAACAGGCTCAAGGGCCGCTCGGCACACGCGCTTCGCGTTTTTCGAGGAACGCCCGATAACGCGCCACGGGCGTGAGCGCCTCGTCGAGCGCTTCGTGCCAAAAAGCGCGCGATCTCGGGTCGAGCCCCGCCGCCCGTCCGACGGCCGCATGCCGCACGAGGAGTTCCCGCATCGTCGAAGACCCCGCATCGAGCCACATCGCCTCCAACGCGCGGCGTCCCGCCTCGGGATCTTCGAGTTCGCGCAGGCGACGCGCCACGAGATTCGAGACGAGGAATCCCAACACGTACTGCCAGTCGTAAAAGAGGGTCCCCTGCCGGTAAAAATGGGGCTTGTGGACCCAAACGTAACGATCCGTCTCCAAGGTCGAATCGCCGAAATAGTGCCGCCAGCTTTCGTCCGAAAGCACATTCAATTCCGCCGCCGAAAGCACCCGGTCGCCCCGCTCGCGGTAAATGCGCGCAAGAAGTCGGTGCCGGGCCGAGACCGCAAGGAGCAGATTCGAAATGCGTTGCAACATCAGCCACAAGAGCGGCTCCTCCGCCTCGTCTCCGGAAGCGGCCGCTTCCGCTTCGAGCCCGCGAACGAGCAACGTCTCGTAGACGTTCCCGGCGAGTTCGATCATCGAAAGCGGAACGAGTCGCTCGCCCGCACTGCACCTCTGAAGCACCCGGTGCAGATGCCCCGCGCCCAAAAGGTGCGTCATCTGCGCTTCGCCCGCCACGTTCGGGAACGTGTTGGCGATGATGCGCACGGCGCCCGCCGCCGGCATGTTGTCGCACCAGCCGCCGCCCGCTTTCATGGGAAGTGTTTGAGCGTTGATCCAGCCTTTTTCATGCGCCTCTTCGACGAAGGCGGAAAACCCCGGATCCGTACGACCGAATACGCGCGCGATGTCGGCGCGCATCACCTCGGGACCGCGCCCCGGGCCCCAGCGTCGGTCGGGCAGAGGACACAAGAGGTGTGCGACCCGCATCGCGGGCACCCCGAGACGTCGCGAGCGCAGCCGCACGGCTTCTCGCACGTCCTCGATCCGTTCGTCGAGCGCCTCGGTCATCGCGACGAAAATCTCCCGCTCGGTGCGCTGCATGCGAAGGGCCGCTCCGTAGACATCACCTGCCAAACGCATATCCTCGTCCGCCTCGACGAGCTTCACGCGGAAACCCGTCACGGCGTTGAGAAGGTCCGCAAAGCTCGACGCGTGACTTGCCATCCAACTGTTCAGCGCTTCGAAGGTCGTGCGACGCAAGACCGGGTCGTCGGAACTCTTCAGAACCGCCACGCTCGTTCCGAAACTCTGCGACCGCTCGTGCCCTTCGGCCGTCGATACTTCGATCGAACAGGTGCTCGTCAGGTGAGTGTGCAGGGCGAGAAGCGGCTCGAACACGTCGCTTTCAAGCGATGTTGCGAATTCTTTGAGGGGCGGCGCCACGCGGTGGGCGCCCGAGCGGCTCGACTCCGCACGAAGTCGCCAGGCACGAAGCGCCCGTCGCGCCTCGCCCCGCAGTCGGGGCGAATCGAGAGGCATCGTTCGGAGACGTTCGAAGAGAGGTTTCGCGCGCGCTTCGATGCGACGCGCACGTTTGGCAATGCGGCTGCGGGCCGATGCGATCGAACCGTCCGAGGCGTTGAGCGCCAGGCGCTCGCGCGCAAGCGTCATCAGTGTGGTCGCGCCGTCGGTGGTCTTTCCGTAGAGCTCGAGCGCTTCTTCGAGAAGTCGCAGGTACGCGTCCGACGGTTCCCCGGGAAAATCCTCCGTCCCGTTCGACGATCGGAAATCCGCCGCCACGTCCGCCGCCGCTTCGAATGCGGCGGCCGCGAGCTCGAAGGCCCGCGAAAGCATTTCGAAGTCGTCCGCAACTCCTCGTACCGGCTCCTGCATGTTCCCCTCCTTCCATGATCTCTGCGCGCGCCCGGTGATCTGCCGAACTTTCGTCCGTCGAAAGGCAAGGGTTTCTACGGACACTTATACGGGTTATCCCTTCCGACCGTTTTTCAACACACGCGATTCATGTACGCCCCGTGAGCATACACCGAACGATTTCTTTTGAAAAACTGAGGGTTTTCCCCCTTAAGTTGCCCGAACTTCCCTCCAAAGGCTTCCCGTGCGTCTTCCGCGCCCTCACACTTTTCCCGTGCGCACCATCCCTCGGTTCTTTTTTCCGAACCTTTCCGCGAATCTTTGTTCCGACTCTTTTCCCGGAGTTCCCCACCATGATCGGCATTCTCATCGGCACGCTGACGCTTGTTGTCGTCGGTTGGGCCATTCTCAAGGGCAAGTACGCTCCGCTCGTTCTCTTTGCGAGCGGCGCCTTCATGCTCGCTTGCGCCGTCTTTTTCGACCTCGGCACGTTCCTTCCCAAAAAGGCGTTGCCGACCGGCAACGACTACCTCGACATCGTCGAATTCATTCGCTACATGTTCTCGAACCGCCTGGCGGGTTTGGGGCTTCTCATCATGGTGATGGTGGGGTTTGCCTCCTACATGACCCACATCGGTGCAAACGACGCGTTCGTGAACATCGCCATCAAGCCGCTTTCAGCCATCAAAAGCCCGTACGCCATGGTGTTCGTCGCGTTTCTGCTCGGCAAAGCCGTGTCGATGGTGATCACCTCGGCCGTGGGGCTCGGCGTACTGTGTCTCGCGCTCATGGGACCGGCTCTTGCCGCGCTCGGCATGAACCGCAAGGCGATCGGCGCCGTTTTCGTCACCTCGGGCGCCGCGTCGCTCGTGCTGCTCGGCGGCTCGACCGCCGCCGCGGCCAAGGCGTGCGAACTCTCGATTCTCGACTACGTCTTCATCTACAAAATTCCCGCGGGTCTTCCGACGGTGCTCGTGATGGGCCTTGCGCACGTCTTCTGGCAGCGCTACCTCGATCGCAAAGAAGGTTGGGTTCCGGCCGAGCATCGCGGCGAAACGCTCGTCTTCGAAGAGGACGTCAAGCGCCCCTCGAACGCCGCTCCGAAGATCTACGCGCTTCTCCCCTTCCTCCCGATGGTGCTCGTCGTGGTCTTCTCGCGCTACGTGATCGATTCGGTCAAGCTCGACATTTCGGCGCTCATTTTGCTCTGCGTCGTGATCGCGATGTTCTGCGAAGCATTGCGCTGGAAGTTCAACGCCGAAAAACTCGGTGCGGGCCTCAAGGTCTTTTTGCAGGCCATGGGCAAGTCGATGGCGGGCGTCGTTTCGCTCGTGATCGCCGCAGGCGTCTTTGCCGAAGGTTTCAAGGCACTCGGCATGCTCGACGCGATCGTGAGTATCGCTTCGACCGTGGGTGCGGGCGGCCTCGGCATGTCGGTGCTCTTTGTTCTCATCACGACCGCCGTTACCGTGATTGCGGGCTCGAACGGGGCGTCCTTCTATCCGCTCGTGGAAATGGTGCCGAAGATCGCCAAAGACCTCGGCGTCAATCCCGTGATGCTCGTTTTGCCGATGCACCAGGCCTCGACCATCGCGCGTCCGCTTTCGCCCGTGGCGGGGGTCGTCGTCGCGATCGCGGGGATGCTCAAGATGAGCCCGCTCGAACTCGTGAAGCGCGCCTCGGTGCCTTCGATTCTCGGCCTCGTCGCGCACCACATCTTCGTTTTCTGGCTCTCGCTCTGACCACCGTTTTCAGGACCCATCCATGACCGCAGACATCAATTCCGTTTTGAAGGCGCCCTCCTGGACGATGGACGATGCGTACGTTGCGATCGGCGCCCCGCATTACGAAGCAAGCTTCCGACGCACGGGCGAACTCGTCGATGCGCTCGAAGCATCGAAGTCCCCGATCGCTCGCGATGCGCTTCCCGCGGCGCTCGGCCTCTACGACGAAGCCGTGACGCTTTCCTCCTCGCTCGGCTCCTTTTTGAAGTGCCTCGGCGCAAAAGATTCCGGCAACGATGCGGTTCCCGCGGAACTGAGCCGCCTCAACGTCCTGACGGCCCGACTCGAACGAGCCGCCGAGCCGCTTTTCGCCGCTCTCGCGGAACTCCCCGCCGACGATCCGATCCGCAGCGTTCAACCTATTTCCGATTGGGCGTTCGAACTCGAGGACGCCTCCCGCAACTGGAAGCGCCGCCTGAGCGCTTCGGACCGCGACTGGCTCGGCGCCTTCGAGGCTCAAGTCTTCAAGCCCCTCGGCGAAACCTTCAAGACGCTTCAGAAGGGCGTCGACTTTGAAGCCGAAAACGCGCGCGGTGAAAAGGAACGAATCCGCGCCGCCAAACTCGTATCCGTCATCAAGGGCGCTCCCGACCGGACGCTGCGCGCCAACGTGAATGCCGGGCTCAACGCTTCCTACGGCGCCCGGGCCGACCTCTATGCGGCGCTCCTCAACACGTTGCACGGCTTTCGCCTGGCGGCCTTCGGGCGTGCGGGCGTCGATCCGCTCACGGTATCCCTGCATCAGAACCGCATGAGCGAAGGGGCGCTTCGCGCGATGCGCGGCGCCATTCTCAAACACATCGACACGGTACGCGACGCCGTGCGCGTGCGCGCCCCCTATTTCGACGACACGCGCCTCAAGGTCTACGACCTGATGGCGCCCGCCCCCGAACGCGGCAAAACCGAAGTGCCGCCCCTGATTCCCTACGCCGAAGGTATCGGCATCGTAAAAACGGCGCTCGGGAGCGTCCACCCCGAGATGGCGGCCTTCATCGACATGATGCTCGAGCGCCGCTGGATCGACGCGGTACTCTCCGACGCGAAGGTGGGCGGAGCCTTCTATTCGCGCTTCAACGAATTCAAATGCCCGCGCGTTTTTTCGAGCTACACCGGAACGATCACGACCGTGCTTCAGCAGGGGCACGAACTCGGACACGCCTTCCACTACTGGGTGATGCGCGACCTTCCGACCGTCCAGACGGAATTTCCGATGACGCTCACGGAAACGGCGAGCACCTTCAACGAGGCGGTCATCCGCGCGCACCTTCTCGCAAACGCCGCGTCGCGCGACGACGTTTTCGGCATGCTCTGGCAGGAAATGCGCTCGTGCGCGAACTTCCTCATGAACACGATGGTACGCATGGACTTCGAGCTCGCTTTCCTCAAGGAGCGCGCCTCGGGGGTCGTGTCCGCACGCCGCGCGGTCGAACTCATGCGCCGCGCCTGGGCGGACTGGTACGGCGACTCGACCGACGGAGCGGACGATTACCTCTGGGCCTATAAGCTCCACTACTACAAGACCGATCAGCTCATCTACAACTATCCGTACACCGTCGGCTACCTTCTCTCGCAAGGCCTCATGCACGCGCTCGCGACGAAGGGCGAGGACTTCTATCCCTTCTACAAAGCCCTTTTGCGCGATACGGGACGCATGACGGTCGACGGTATCATCGAAAAGCATTTCGGCGCCGATCCCGCGGGCGAAGCCTTCTGGGAAGACTGCCTCGCGGCGCCGCTAGCCGCCGTGCGTCGCTTCAAGGCGGAATTTTCAGACCCCAACGTTCGCTGAACGAAGGACGCACAGTACTCACAACCCGACCTACGGAAGAAAACTTCTTCCGGAACTCGACCTTTTAGGAGAATCTTTATGAATCGCACGCTTACCGCGTCGGCCGTTGCCGCCGCACTCCTTTGTACCGCCGCAACCGCGTTTGCCGCGGACGTCCAGATCTACGGCCGTGTCGACGCGGGCCTTAAGTACGTCCACCAGGAAGGCGGCAAGGACGACTTCACGCTGAATTCGGGCGGTCGCGCCCACAACCGCGTCGGGCTCAACATCAAGGAAGACCTCGGAAACGGTATGGAAGTGAAGGGGTACCTCGAAAACGGTTTCACGCTCGACGACGGCAAGCTCGACTCCGAAGGTCAGCTCTTCAACCGCCGCTCGATTCTCGCCGTCAAGGGCGCGTACGGCGAACTCGGTCTCGGCCGCATGGGTACCGTGCAGTCAACCGTGGCACCCTATGCGATGGGGTTGATCAAATACGACCCCTTCGGCACCTCCTACTCGCAGGCGTCGATCGGTTCGACTTTTGCGAACACGAGCCGCATCAACAACGGCATCACCTGGATTTCGCCCCAATGGAACGGCTGGAAGGTCGGCGCCACCTACGGGATGGGCGACTCTTCGGACGAAGAAAAGTGGCAGGACCGCAACCACACGCTTGCGCTCGCCACGGACTACACGGGCGAAAACCTCTATTTGAGCTTCACGTTCGCGAACGTTCAGCGCGCCAACACGAGCTCCACCGTGACCGACGACGCTCAGCTCTACGGCACGGGCGGCTGGTTCCGCTTCGTTCCGTCCGCCCGTCTCTTCTGGGGCGTTCAGTACCAGAAGAGCTGGGCCTCCGCCGCGGGCGTGGCCGCCTCCGACCTCTACGTCGATCCCGATGCCGAAACCCGCGTGCGTCTTGATGGTATTTCTGGCGGCTTTGACGGCGTGAGCCTCCTGCTCGGCACCGACTACGTGACGGGTCCCCACAAGGTGATCGGCGGCGTGCAGTTCTTCGACGGCGAACTCGCCGACAACAAGGACGCCGACTACCGTCTGACGGTGCTTGCCGCCGCGTACGAATACAAGTTCGCGAAGACCGTTTGGGGCTACGTCGCCGCGACCACCTCGTTCGGTTCGGGCGACCTCGTGAAGCGCAGCATCGCCGACGCGGACTACGAAAACGACGCTACCGAACTGATGATCGGCCTCAACTGGAACTTCTGATCAAACGGCCGACATCCGTCCCGAAACGACGAAGGGCCCGAACTCGGGCCCCTTCGATCATTTGAATTCGGTGGAGCATCGGCATCGATCCCGTCCGACCTCCGGAGTTCGCACCGCACGTGCGCTCCGGAGTTTTTTTCTCAGATGCACCAGAGCGAAGCGAGTACTTGCTTCGCAGAGGCTCGGCAACCCGTTGAAAAGCAAAGCCCCGTTTTCCGAAAGGAAAACGGGGCTTTTCAAGTCAACAAACGCTTACTTCACTCAAAGCATCGTCACAACCGCTTGCTTCGGGAAGCGACTCTTGGGACGCGTGGCGTTCGAGTCGTCGGGCGCACGGTAGCCGAGCGCAAGCGCGACCACCGAACGGCGCTTTTCGGAACGAAGACCGAAGTCTTCGTCGAAGCGCTCGAAGAACAACCCGCCCAAAACGGTCGAGTCGATCCCGAGTTCGGCCGCGGCGGAAGTCGCGAAGCCGAGCGCGATGTGCACCTGCTCGGAAGCCCACCGTTCGCCCGATTCCTCGGTACGACAGTAGTCGAGCACGGCACGGCGGCGTAACGCGTCGACGTCTTCGAAGGCCGCCCCCGGAGCAAAGCGCCCGTCCGCCTTTTCCGTTTCGAGCAGGCGGTCGAGGTACGCGGGGTTCGTAAGGTCCTTTTCGATCGCAAAGACGATCACGCAGTCGGCGTCGCGCACGCGCTCCGCGTTGAAGTCTTTCACGGAAGGCATTAGGCGCGCTTTCGCTTCGGGCGAACGCACGACGTAGAAGTGCCAGGGCTGGATGTTGACCGAGGAGGGCGCAAGACGCAGTACCTCGAGAAGCGCGTCGAGCCGCTCGTCGGGAATCCGACGCGCGGGATCGTAGTGCTTGGTGGTGTAGCGCGAACGCATGCGCGCCAACAGGGTTTCGACGTCGCTCAATTCACACCTCTCGAACAATGTCGGAGAGCGCCAGACGGGACTTCGGACGCGTCGCATTCGAGTCGTTTTCGGCGCGGTACCCGCGACTCACGGCAGCAACGACCTTGAGACCCTGCGACTTCGTGTCGAGGATGCGGTCGAGTTCGGCGCAGTCGAGCCCTTCGAGCGCGGTCGAGTCGATGCCGTAACTTTCCGCGGCGGCAAGCAAAAAGCCCATCGCGATGTAGCTCTGAGCCTGCTCCCAGGCGTGGAGCGACTCGGGCGTTTCGGAGTGCAGGCCGACGAAATGGCGACGCCCCGCGTCGAGCCCTTCGACCTTCGTCTCGTCGGCATAGCGCCCGTCGGCGATTTCTTTGTCAAGCACGCGCTTGAACATCGCTTCGTCATACGCGTCGCGGATCGCAAAGACGATCACGTCGCTCGCGAGCGTCACGCGCTCGCGGTTGAAGTCGAGAATCGCCGGAAGGAGCTTTTCCTTCTGCTCTGCCGTACGAGCGTGGAAGTACACCCAGGGCTGCGAATTCACGGATGAAGGCGCAAGGCGCAACACCTCGAAGAGCTTCTCCATCGTTTCGCACGGAATCGCTTTCCCGCTGTAGTGCTTCGTCGTGTAGCGGGTGCGGGCGAGTTCTACAAAGTCCATTGGAAATTCCTCCTGTGGGAACCGTCGGACGCCGGGAGCTCCGTTACAAACGGAGAGCCACCCGAAAGGTTCAATCCTTCCAATCTTCGCACAGTACGGACTTTCCGACACACCGCCCGCGGTACGGAATCTTGCACTTCGGCAATTCGAAGCACCTCTCGACGAGCGTCCCCGCACCCGTCATGCAATCGTCATGACGTCTTAACGAAAGGATTACCGAACCGATACCGGACCGTCACGATTTTGTTACGAGGCCTCCCGATAATGGCCCCTGTTTTACCGAATCCTCCGACCAACGCATCGTTTTCGTCCCATGCTCGAGCTCCAGAACATCACCAAGCGCTACGCCGACCGCACGATTCTCACCGACGTCAATCTTTCGATCCGCAAGGGCGAGATCGTTTCGATCCTCGGTCCTTCGGGCTGCGGAAAAACGACGCTCCTCAACCTCATTCTCGGTCTCACCGACATCACGTCGGGCCGCCTCGTCTACGACGGCGAAGATCTCACCGACGTACCGATGGAAAAGCGCGGCTTCAACATCGTCTTTCAGGATTACGCGCTTTTCCCGAACCTCAACGCCCGCGAAAACATCACGTACGGTCTGCGGAACTTTCCCGACCGTTCGAGCCCCGAGGAAGTGGACGAGTTGATCGATCTTCTCGGTCTTCGCCGCCACCTCGATCAGTCCGTCGACTCGCTCTCGGGCGGTCAGAAGCAGCGCGTCGCGCTCGCGCGCACGCTCGTCATGAAGCCGCGACTGCTGCTCCTTGACGAACCGCTATCGGCCCTCGACGGGCTTATCAAAGAGTCGATCAAGGACCGCATCAAAACGATCGCCCGTCAGTTCGAACTCACGACTCTCATCGTGACGCACGACCCCGAGGAAGCGCTCACGCTCTCCGACAAGGTCCTCGTCATCAACGAAGGCCGGATCGTGCAGTTCGCGTCGCCCGTCGAGATCATGGCGAACCCCGCCGACGACTTCATCCGCCGCTTCATCCTTTCGCAACTCACGATCAAGCGCGACAACATCTTCCGCCTCTTCGGGACGAGCCATCGCACGACGCCCGCTCTCAACCAGGCACCCGCCCTGCGTACCAAAGCGATCTAAGGAGAGTCGCATGTCGACCGCTTTTGCCGGAATTCTCGGCGCGGGCTCCGCGCGTTCGGACGCCCGTCCCGCCGTCCGTATCGAGTACCGCATTGCCTTTACGGCAATCGTTCTTCTGCTCGGGGGCGCACTCCTTTACCCGATCGGCACCGTCTTCTGGCAGTCCGTGATGAAGGACGGCGCCTTCACGCTCTCGCACTGGACGACGCTCCTTGCCAAGCCCGCCTTCCGCGAGATGATCGGCAACAGTTTTCTCGTCGCGGGCCTTGCGGCCCTGTGCTCGGCCGCGATCGCCTTTTTCGCAGCCTACGGGCTCACGTTTTCGAACGTCCACCCGAAGGTGAAGCGCCTGATGCACGTCGTCCTTCTTCTGCCGCTTTTCCTGCCCTCGATTACGTACGGCTTTGCCGTCATTTATTCGTTCGGCCGCATGGGACTCGTGAGCCAACTGGTGGGGCAGCTCCCCTTCTCGATTTACGGCTTCTGGGGACTCCTCATCACGGACATCGTCTACACGCTCCCGCCCGCTTTCCTCGTTCTCTACAACGCTTTTCGCTACGTCGACCGACGCTTCGTGATCGTCTCGCGCGTCATGGGCGACTCCCCCCTGCGCACCTTCTGGCAGACGGCCCTTCGCCCGACGCTCGGCGCCTGCGTGTCCGCGTTCGTTCTCGCGTTTTTCCTCGCTTTCACCGACTTCGGCATTCCCGTTTCGATTGCGGGTGAATACGACGTGATCGCCACGGCGCTTTATTCGACCATGATGGGTGCCGTGCCCGACTTCGGTGCGGGAGCGGTGATCGCGATTTCGATGCTCGTTCCCTCCGCTGCGGCCGTCCTTCTATTGAAACGCGCCGACCGGCTCAACTTCCGCTACAACCAGATTTCCGACGCGGCGCCCGTTGAAAACCGACTGCGCGACGCGCTTGTTCTCCTCTATTTTGCCGCGATCGGCTTCGTACTCCTTGCAATCTTCGCGGTGATCTTCGTCGTGCCGTTCGTCGAATTCTGGCCTTACAAGCCCGTCTTCACCCTGGAGCACGTAAAGAACGTCCTCTTCGAGGGCGATGTTTGGCCCCTCTACCTCCGCTCGATCGGTGTGGCGCTCGTTTCCGCCGCGATCGGAACGCTCGTCGCATTTACGGCCGGGATGATCCGAGCACGTTCGGATCTGTCCGATCGTTGCCGCACGGCGATGGACGGATTTGCGATCCTCACCTCGACCCTTCCCGGCATGGTGCTCGGCGTCGGCTACCTCTTCGCCTTCAGCGGCACGCCCCTGCAGAACACCCTTGCCGTTCTCGTTCTCGCCAACCTCGTGCACTTTCTCGCGACGCCCTACCTCATGTCGACGACGGCGCTCTCGAAGATGAACGCGCGGTGGGAGACGACCGCGCAGCTGATGGGCGACACCTGGTTGAAGAGCGTGCTGCGCATTCTCGTGCCGAATGCGAAAACGACGCTCATCCAGATGTTCGAAACCTACTTCATCAATTCGATGGTGACGATCTCGGCGATCGTCTTCCTGACGAGCACCCGCACGATGGTGCTCACGACCCGAATCAAAGAGCTTCAGTACTACGAACGGTTCGATGCGATCTTCGTGCTGTCGCTCCTCATTTTCCTCACGAACGTCGTCGCGAAACTCATTCTCGACCGTCTGGCCGAACGTTCCGCCCGGCACTCGCATTAACCCGAAACCGCGAACGCACGTCGTTCGAAACCCCTCATTTCCTCTCAAAAGGAACACACCATGACCACGCTTTCCACGGTTGCCCGCACGACCCTTCTCGCTTCGGTTGTTCTGGGACTTTCCGCCTGCAACAACGCCGACACGACGAAGAACGCTCCGGAAGCGGTCGCAAAGACCGCCGAAGCCGCGCCCGTCGTCATCTACACGAACGCCGACGAAGAAGCGCAACAGGCGATGAAAAACGCCCTCGACAAAAACGGTCTCAAGGGCGCCTACCTGATGCAGGGCTTCGGCACCTCGGAACTGGGCGGCAAGCTCGTCGCCGAAGGCAAGGCCATCGAAGCCGACGTCGTCACGATCAGCACGTACTACCTCGAATCGCTCCAGAAACAGAAGTCGATGTTCGCACCCCTCGGCTTTGCGGTCGAAACGCTCTCGCCCGTGCCGGACTACTACGCGCCGATTCTCGGCAACTGCGGAGCGCTCTTCGTGAATACCGAAGTGCTCAAGGCCGACGGCCTCAAAGCCCCGACCTCGATCGAAGAGCTCGCCGATCCCGTCTATGCGGGTCACATCTCGGTGCCCGACATCACGGGTTCTTCCACCTCCTGGCTGATGACCCAGGCGATGATCGCCGCCAAGGGCGAAGAAGCCGGCGCGGCCGTGATCCGTCAGATCGAAAAGAACGCGGGCGCGCATCTTGAAAAGTCGGGCTCGGCCCCCTTGAAGAAGATCCGCGCGGGTGAAGTGGCCGTGGGCTTCGGTCTGCGCCACCAGGCCGTAGCCGACAAGGCGAAGGGCCTTCCCGTCGACTACGTCGACCCGAAAGAAGGGAATTTCACGCTCTACGAAGCCGCGGCCGTGGTCGACAAGGGCGACAAAACGAACCCCAACGCCCGCAAGGTGGTCGAAACGATCGTGAAATTCGGCCGCACCGAACTCCTCACCTACTACCCGGTCGCTCTTTACAAGGGTGAAACCGTGACGGCCGACAACAAGCCCGCGCATCCCGCGAGCTTCTCCGAACCCCTCACGGTCGAACTCCTTCAGAAGCACCAGAAGCTCGTGAAAGGCGAATAACGCCTCACGGAGCCGTGCCGCCCGGCGTACGCGCGCCGGGCCGCTTTTTTCCCGTTTTTTCTTTTCGTTCGTTTTTTTCTTCTTTTTCAAGCGTCATGCGCGATCCCAATACCTACAAGCTTCTTACCCCCGGCCCCCTCACCACCACCCTCACGGTGCGCGAAGCGATGCTCGTCGACCGTTGCACCTGGGACGACGACTACAAGTCGATGACGCAGGACATCCGCTCGCGTCTTCTCAAAATCGCGCACGCGGACGACGATTACACGGCGGTCCTCATGCAGGGCTCGGGAACGTTCGGCGTCGAATCCGTGCTGAGTTCGCTGCCCGGCGCGAACGACCACGTGCTCGTCCTTGTCAACGGCGCCTACTCGAAGCGCATGTGCGAAATACTCGCCCGTCACCGCATCGCGCACACCGCGCTCGAATTCGACTGGGCCGAAAGCCCCGACGCCGCGGCGGTCGAGGCGCACCTGGCCGCACACCCCGAAGTGACGATGGTTTCGATGGTGCACAACGAAACGACGACGGGCCTTTTGAACGACATCGCCTCCGTCGCCCGCGTCGTGAAGGCGGCGGGTCGCACGATGATCGTCGACGCGATGAGCTCCTTCGGCGCCGTCGACATCGACGTCCCGGGGCTCGACCTCGACGTCGTCGTCTCCTCGGCCAACAAGTGCATTCAGGGCGTCCCGGGCTTTTCCTTCGTCATCGTGAAGAGAACCGTGCTCGAAGCCTCGAAGGGCAACGCCCGCACGCTTTCGCTCGACCTCTACGACCAGTGGGCAACCCTGGAGAAGGACGGCGGCAAGTGGCGCTACACCTCGCCCACGCACGTCGTGGCGGCCTTCCATCAGGCGCTCCTCGAACTCGAAGCCGAAGGCGGCGTCGCCGCCCGCGGGAAGCGTTACGCCGAAATGAACCGTCGTCTGCGCGAAGGGATGGAAAAGCTCGGCTTTACGGCCTACGTGACGCCCGAACACCAGGGACCGATCATCACGACCTTCTTCTACCCGTCGGACGACTTTTCGTTCGCCGACATGTACGCGGCGCTGAAGCGTGAGGGCTACGTGATCTATCCCGGGAAGCTCACCGAACGCCCGAGCTTCCGTCTCGGCAACATCGGGGAAATCTACGCCGAGGACGTCGAAGCGATCCTCGAACTCTTCTCGAAGTACGCGGCCTCGCGCCGCGCCTGATGCGTTCCGCCCCGCAAAACCCGACAACACACAAAGGAATCACACATGTCTCGCATTGAATGCGTCATCTTCGACTGGGCCGGCACGACGGTCGACTTCGGAAGCTTGTCGCCCGTTTCCGCCTTTCAGGAAGCCTTTCGTACGTTCGGCGTCGACGTGACCGAAGACGAAACGCGTGCCCCGATGGGGATGCTCAAGATCGACCACATCCGTACGATGCTTGCCATGCCCGAAGTGGCGAACCGCTGGCGCAACGTCCGCGGCACGGACCCTACGGAAGCCGACGCGCAAGCCGTCTACGAGCGGTTCGAACCCGCGCTCATGGCCGTTCTCGACCGACACTGCGATCCGAAGCCGGGGCTCCTCGAATGCGTCGCGGAACTGCGCGCGCTCGGCATCAAGATCGGGAGCACGACGGGCTTTACCCGTGCGATGATGGACGTCGTCGAACCCGCGGCGCGTGCCGCGGGCTACGCGCCCGACGCCGTCATGACGGCCGAAGACACGGGCGGCTACGGCCGACCCTGGCCCTTCATGATCTTCAAGAACATGAAGGTACTCGGCGTCAAGTCCGTCACGCGCGTTCTCAAGGCGGGCGACACCGTCTCCGACATCGAAGAAGCGCTCGCCGCGGGCGTCATTCCCGTCGGCATCGTCGAGGGCTCCTCCGTCATGGGACTCTCGCGCCGCGAATGGGACGTGCTCGACGAAGAAGAACGCGCAGCCTGCCGCGAAAAGACCCGTGCCGTCTTCGCCCGTGCGGGCGCGCGCTACGTCATCGACAATCTCGCGCAGTTGCCCGCGCTCGTTCGAGCAATCGAAGTTCGATGAGCTCCGGCCCCTCGACGCCTCGGGGGGTACGCTTCACTTCACGCGCAACGCCCGCTCCCCGGGCGTCGCGCGTTTGCGTTTTTCGGGAAAAGCCCGGCCCGAGACGCTTTTCATACTCCATCCGGCACCGCACACCTTTCGGAGAAACACCGCATCATGGCTTTTCCCTTCCGCCTTCAGTCGGGCGCCGAACCCCGCGCCATCGTTTTCGACCTCGATGAAACGCTCATCGCCTGCGACTCGACCCAATGCTGGACCGAGTGGCTCTACGAGACGGGCACCGTGACGGATCCCGCGTACCGAAACGCGACCCGCACCATGGTCGAGCGCTACCGGGCGGGAACGCTCGACATCCGCGAATTCCTGCGCGACATGGCGCCCGCTCTCGAGGGACTCAACCGCGAAGAACTCGATCGACTGATCGACCGTTTCATCACCGAACGGATCCTCCCGAACGCCTACCCCGAAGGGCGCACGCTCATCGCCGAAGCCCGCGCTGCGGGACTCCATATCGGAATCATCTCGGCGACGGCCGCCTACCTCGTTCGCCCCATCGCCCTTCGACTCGGCGTGCACGAAGCGATCGGAATCGATCTTGCGACGAAAGACGGCATCCCGACGGGCGAAGTCGTCGGCACGCCCTCGTTTCGGGAAGGGAAAATCGTGCGTCTTGCCGAGTGGCTCGAAACGAAGAACCGTGCGGGGTACTTCAACGAAGGCGCCTCTGCAACGGCCGCGACGCCAGTGACGCCCGCCGACGTCTTTTTCTTCACCGACAGTCGCAACGACCTGCCGCTCGCGCTCCATGCGGGCGGCTGCGCGCTCGTGAACCCCGACCCGACGATCCGCGCCGAGGGTTTGAAGCGCGGTTGGCCCGTCCTCGCGTGGAAGGTCTGAGGCGTCGATCCGGTTTGATCGGAGCTCGATTGAGACTTGTTCGGCCCCTGAGGAAAAACCCCGAAACGTGAACTGCATCACGGATGCGCGCAGAGCTTTTCCCGAAAATACCTCCCGACCGTTCGAAAGGATGGGGAAGCGACCGGAAGACCGCCGTACGTTTCCCTCCCGAACGAGCAGAAGGCTCGGTTTTCAAAGGAGAAACACATGCTCAATCGTCGTCAGTTCTTGGGTTCGGCCGCTGCGGCCGCCGCCGTTTCGGGTATGACGGGCACCTCTACCGCACTTGCCGCGGTTCAAAAGAAAGAAATCGACCTCGTCATCGTCGGGGGCGGTCTCGGGGGCCTGGCAGCCGCGAACGCCGCGGTCAACAAGGGCGTGAAGCCCCTCGTTCTCGAAAAGCTCCAATTCCTCGGCGGCGCGGGGCTCTTCCCCGAAGGGTCGCTCGGCGTCAATACCCGCTATCAGAAGGAACACGGCATTAAGACCACGGTGCAACAAGTGCTCGACGCGGCACTTCAGTACCACCACTATCGTTGCGATCCGGCCGTGTTGCGCGTGCTCATCGAAGAGTCGCAACGCACGATCGACGAAATCCAGGACATGGGCGTCGAATTCCGCGGCATCCGCACCATGTACGACAAGAGCGAATCGCTCATGACCTGGCACCTCTTCAAGGGCGGTGCGGCCGAAGTGATTCGACGCTTCATCGACAACATCAAGGCGCGCGGCGGTGAAATCCTCACGCAGACGACCGCTCAGAAGCTCGTCGTCGAAAACGGCGCGGTCTGCGGCGTCGAAGCCGTCAACGCAAAGGGCGACAAGCTCATCATCCGTGCCAAGAAGGTGATCATCGCCACGGGCGGCTTCGCCGCCAACAAGGAAATGCTCGCACAGCACGTCTTCGACTCGTCCGCACTCGGCATGGTCGAACCGATTTGGCTGCGCGGTCCCGTGGTCGACGGTCGCACGGGCGACGGCATCAAGATGGCGCAACTCGTCGGTGCGGGCGTGGCGGGCATGCACACGGTGGCGGGCAACGCGCCGTACCTTCCCGACGTGCCTCCGATCAACCAGTTCTCGGGCCCGGACGAACTCAAGCAGGGTCGTTGCGCGCTCGCACAGCCCTGGCTCTGGGTCGACCACACGGGGCGTCGTTTCTTCAACGAATCGCGCGGTTCGGTCTTCGTTGATGTCTACAACGCTATGACGAGCGCGGGCGGCGTTCTCTACACGATTTTCGACCAGGAAAAGATGGATCGCATGATCCAAAAGGGCGCCGTACTGCCCTTCAATGCGATCGTGCTCGCGGACGTTCCGCTCAAGGCCCTTCCGAAGACCTGGGAAATCGGTCGCGAACGCGGCTGGGCCTTCAAGGCCGACACGATCGAAGAGCTCGCGCAGCAAATCGGCGTGCCTCCCGAAAATCTTCTGGACACGATGAAGAAGGTCAACAGCTACGCCGAAAAGGGCGTCGACCCCGAATTCGGTCGCAAGAAAGAACACCTCGTCAAGTTCAACTTGAAGAAAGGTCCCTACTACGCGCTCAAGGGCATCCGCGCCTTCTTCCTGACGCTCGGCGGCGTGACCGTGACGCCCGCCTTCGAAGCGAAGAACCCGCAGGGCGACGTAATCCGCAACCTCTACGTGGTGGGTCAGGACATCGGCGGTCTTTACGACTCGTCCTACGACCTGCGTTGCGAAGGCTCGGCCTCGTCCTTTGCCATGACCTCGGGGCGAGTCGCTGCCGAACACGCGATTGCCGCCATCGAAGCGGGTCGCTGATTCCGACCGCGAGGTGTTCCGACCGCCCGGTCGGAACACCCTCCTTTCGATCCCAACCCGAAAGCCCCGCAAACCGCTCCGGTTTGCGGGGTTTTCAACGTGGCACCGAAGAGGCGACTCATGCACAATGTTGGTAAGTGAAAACGATCTGTTTAGGCGGTGACGAACGTTGTCATCCAATCTGCCGTCCCGTTTTCCGGTCGTCGTCCTTCGCCCGTTCGTGTCAGCTTGTACCGCAGCTACGCCGCCATGACCGAAATCTCCCTCGACGTCTTTCCTTGCGTGTACGGTTCCGTCCCGTGGCTCGTGCCGCCCGACGAACCGGAATCCGTGGCGTTTTTGCGCGAGCACGGCACGCCCGTCGTGTTCGAGCGCGGCGAGAGCGTCTTTTTCGGCGAGAAGCAACTGGTCTTTCTCATCGAATCCGGGCTCGTAGCGACGCTTCCCGGACGGGCGGCGGGTTACCGTCGCGCGGTGGGGCTTTTCGGACCGCAAACGATTCTCGGTGCCGTACGCGCGCTCGGGCGCGGCTTGCGCGGGATGCCGCTCGACGCACGGACGCTCACGCACGTCTCGGCGAGGAGCCTTCCGATCGGGGATTTTCTCGCCGCTGTCGAAGCAAAGCCCGAACTCCACATCCGCATGCTTCAGAACTGCGTGCGCAAAACCGAGAACCAGATCGAGGGCGTCATCATGAACGACTTGCTGCCCGTCGGCGTGCGGCTTCTCGTTCTTCTCGAAGTGCTTATGCGCGCGGGCGATGCGCCCGCAGTGCCCGAAGCGGGATTCGTGCCGCTCCCCTTCGAGGTGACGGTCTCGGACTTGGCGACGATCGTACACGCCACGCGCGAAATGACGAGCCGGCTCCTGTCGGACGCCGTGCGCGATGGCGTGCTTCAGAAAAAAGGCCGCCACCTCTACGTCGACCGGCAACGCGTCACGCAAGAAATCGCGCTTGCTCAGCGCGATCCGAGAGCACGTCGCGAAGGGAACGACTGAGGTATCCTTTTCGGAGTGACCGCTATGGTCGTTGCTGGTTCCGCCAGATGGGGCAACATCCACAACCTGGCAGTGGCTAAGGTCACAACTGTAAACTCGGATTTTCTTGCAGGAAGATCATCTTTCCCACCCAGAACCACAAACACCGAAAGAGCAAGCGGAGGTCGGTGCTATGCTTCAATTTCGCGGGCGGGACTGCGCCCGAGTCGTCATCTTCCTAACCAGCATGATCACTATCACCAAGCTTTTGCTTCCGGCCATTGTCGCCTCCGCGCTGCTTAGCGGTTGCTATACACCGGCGACCAATTACGTTCAGGCAAACTCTGACAACTTAACTTTGGGCGCTGCACAACTCGCCTTGAAAAAGGGCATGTCGCAAGCAGAGGTCGTCTCCGCGTTGGGCTCCCCCAATATGGTCACGCGTGATAAGAACGGTGTTGAGACTTGGGTCTACGACAAGTCGAGTACCGAAGCGATTGCCACGCACAACGGCGCCACGGGAACCGTGCTTCTGCTAACGGTCGAAAGCACGCAATCTGCCCAAAAGACCTCGCAACGAACTCTCACCCTGATCCTGAAATTTAAGGACGCCGTTCTTACCGACTTCACCTACCGCTCTACTTCGTTCTGACCATGAAGATCAAGACTCTTTTGTTTGCCCTTTGCGCCGCAGGCATGCTGTCGGCCTGTACCACTGTCGACGGTGTGTTCGGAGAAATCGACCCGCAGATCTCCGCCGTGGAATTGGAAGCGCTTCAGACTCGCGAATACGAGGCCGACTATACCCAGGCGTTTGCGGCCGCTATCGGCGCGTTCCAAAGCTACGGATACGTCATTCAATCCGCGGACCGCGAAACTGGGCTTCTCATCGCCAAGACCACTTCCGACGCAACGCTTGACGCGCTCACTGGCCTTACGCGCGTTGAGTACGACAAGGCCACCGCTTTCCTCGAACAAGTCGCTCAGGGGCGCGTGAAAATTCGCGTTAGCATCGTGAAATACGTCTCCGCCAAGAGCGCTTACGGCGGGGGTGGCGAAAAGGAGGCCATGCGCACCAAGCCTGATGTCTATCGAAACATCTTCAATAAGATCGACCAAGCGCTCTTCTTGAAGAAAAATCTCTGACCCAAAAATATGGGGGCGGGAGCGTTTGACCGTGCCCCGCCCGACCATGATGACGCAGTCCCCAGGGCTCTGCGTGCCCGATTTTCCAGAGGTGGAGAATGTGGTCGCTCTTCACTGAACTCAGTTTTCTCGGCCGATGCTTGGGCACCCTCCGCCCTGATCTTTCCCTCTAGCCCCTGTCAATGCCGCCTTGGAACATTCGATCCGCGTGAGACGCCCTCAAGGCAACGTCTCGGGGAGGTGCCGCAGGGGCGAGCCCGTATAGACCTGACGGGGCCGCGCCAGGCGCAGATCGTCGGACTCGAGGAGTTCGTTTTTCTGCGCGAACCACCCGACCGTACGCGCGATCGCGAAGATCGCCGTAAAGAGCGGCGTCGGAATGCCGATCGCCCGCTGCACGATCCCGGAATAGAAGTCGACGTTGGGGTAGAGGTGCCGCTCGATGAAGTAATCGTCCTCAAGCGCGATCCTTTCGAGTTCGAGCGCGAGCGCGTAGGTCGGATCGTCGCGAAGCCCGAGTTCGTCGATAAGCTCGTGGCAGATGTTGCGAATGATCCGGGCCCGGGGATCGTAGTGTTTGTAGACCCGATGACCGAACCCGATGAGCCGCATTTCCTTCGCTTTGACGCGACGAATGAAGTCGGGAATCGCCTTGACGCCTCCGGCCGCGCGCAAGCCTTCGAGCATCCGAAGCGCACTCTCGTTCGCCCCCCCGTGGCGCGGCCCTGAAAGACACGCCACCCCCGCCGCCACCGCCTGGTAGGGATTCGCACCCGCACTCGCGCACAGACGCACGGTCGAGGTAGAGGCGTTTTGTTCGTGTTCGGCGTGCAGGATGAAGAGCGTGTCGACCGCTTTGACGGCGGCGGGCTTCGGCTCGTACGGCTCAACCGGTAGCGCAAACATCATCTTCAAAAAATTCGCCGCGTAGGACAGTCGGTTGTCGGGATATTCAAGGGGCCAGCCCATCGAATAGCGGTAGCTCATCGCAACGAGCGTGGGCATTTTCGCGATCATCATGAGCGCGGCCTCGCGGTGCTGCTCCTGCTCGCTCATCGCGGGGTCGAGCGGATAGAACGCGGCGAGCGCCCCGATCAGCCCGACGAGAATCGACATCGGGTGCGCGTCGCGACGAAAGCCGTTGAGAAGAAGCGACACCTGCTGATGCACCATCGTGTGGTGCACGATGCGGCTTCGGAATTCCCGCATCTCCTCCGCGTTCGGCAATTCCCCTTTGAGCAGCAGCGCCGCCACCTGCAAGAAGTCGCACCGCGCGGCGAGTTCCTCGATAGGATAGCCTCGGTAGGTCAGGCACCCCGCTTCACCGTCGACGAAACTCACGGCGCTTCGGCATGCGGACGTACTCTGAAAACCCGGATCGTAGGTCGTGAGGTGCTCGGTTTTGTAGAGCGCCGACGTGTCGATGGCGGGAGCACCCTCGGTGCCGCGAATCACATTGAGACGAATGGGGGCGCGACCGTCGTTCAACGTCAGAACGGCCTCGGTCGGAAAGGACGGGGCGGAAACTTCGGGTAGCGGAAGCGAAGAATGCGGATCGGTCATGAGCGTGAGTATCGGGCGCGCAGGCGTCCGAGCCGAAAAGAAGCCGAAAAACGCGTGCGGTCCCTCGGTCGGAGCACGCACGCAAACCGCCTCATCCTACGCTTTCGGCTCGACGCGCGCCCGCGGGTTTTCCCTTCCGTCGGCGAACTTCGGTTCGGGCGACACGCAGGGGGTTCGGGAGGACGATGCGCTCGGGCCTGCGGATGTCATCGGATTTGGACGAACCGCACGGCAAACGGTACACTCTCTGCTTCGAATATTCGATTTTTTCCTGACGAGCCCGTCCTCCGAGCGACGCCTGCGACGCCGTCCGAGCCCGGGCCCATACCACGAGGAGAACCTTGTGAAACCTCCCGTTTGCGTTACCGTTACGGGGCCCGCGGGGCAAATCGGCTACGCCGCCGTTTTCCGCATTGCCGCAGGTGCCATGCTCGGGCACGACCAGCCCGTTGTTCTTCGACTGCTCGAGCGCGACAATCCGACGAGTCGCTCGAGCCTCAAAGGGCTCATGATGGAACTCGCCGACTGCGCCTTTCCGCTCCTGGCCGGCATGAGCTCGACCACGGATCCGAAGGAAGCCTTCCGCGACGCCGATTACGCGCTTCTTTTCGGCGCTCGTCCACGGGGACCCGGGATGGAACGCGCCGACCTGTTGCAGGCCAATGCCGCCATCTTCCGCGAGCACGGCAAAGCGCTCGACGCCGTGGCGAAGCGCTCCGTCAAGGTGCTCGTCGTCGGCAACCCTTGCAACACCAATGCCGCAATCGCCGCGCGGAGCGCGCCGTCCCTTTCTTCGAAGTGCTTCTCGGCGCTTTTGCGCCTTGACCAGAACCGCGCCCGGGCGATGCTCGCCGAAAAAACGGGTGCACCCGTTCATCAGGTCCATCAGGTGACGGTCTGGGGCAACCACTCCCCGAGCATGTTCCCCGACCTCACGCACGCGCGCATCAACGGCGAGCGTGCGCTTGATCTCGTCGACCTCGACTGGGTCGAAAACGACTTCATCCCGACCGTCGCCCGACGCGGCTCGGCCGTTTTGCAAGCTCGCGGCGCGAGTTCTGCGGCCTCGGCTGCTGCGGCAGCAATCGACCACATGCGCGACTGGGCTTTGGGGTCCGCGGGCGAGTGGGTGACAATGGGCGTCCCCTCGGACGGCTCCTACGGCATTCCCGAAGGGCTTGTTTTCGGCTTCCCGTGCGTGTGCCGCGGAGGCGACTACGAGATCATCCAGGGGATCGGCCTCGACGACGACTCGCGCGTTCGGCTCGAACGCACGAAAGAGGAACTCCTCGGCGAACTTGAAGCCGTTCGCCCGATCCTCGAACGTTGAAGCACTGAGAAAAAACGTTGAGGGGCGTTTCCGTCGCGACACCCCTCAATGCCAAAAACGAACACCCCGAAGTCCCGTCAAGGACGCTCGGGGTGTTTCTTTTTCGAGCGGGGCGCCTCCAAAAGTCCGAAAACGCCTCTCGCTCGTCTTGCCGTCGGCTGCTTACTCGGCGGGTTCGTTCGCGGGCAGAGGTTTCGTGATGCGCACCGAGGCGATGCGGTTGCGTTCGAGTTGCAACACTTCGAAAACGAGCCCTCGGATGACGATCGTGTCGCCCGTCTTCGGCATGCAGCCGAAGTGCTCCAAAAGGAGGCCCGCCACCGTCACGTAATCGCCTTCATGGTCGACAAGGCCCGTCACGTCCACGGTCTGCTCGACCGTCATGAGGTCGGTCGTGCCGTCGGCGATCCAGACGTTTTCGCCCGACGCGACCATCGCAGCGCGGTCGCCTTCGTCGGGGAAGTCCCCGGCAATCGCCTCGAGAATGTCGTGCGAGGTTGCCAGACCCTGGATCACACCGAATTCGTCCGCAACGAGCACGAGCGGCGCGCGCGTTTTCTTGATCTCGCGCATCAGGCGGATCACCGTGATCGTTTCGGGCACCGTGATGACGGGACGCGTCTCGGCGATCGCGCGCAGCTTCTCGGTCGTCATCTCTTCGCGGATCATGTGCTTGGCTTTGACGTAGCCGACGACGCTCTCCAGCGAGCCGTCGCACACCGGGAAGGCGCCGTGAGGCATCGTGCGGATCTGCTCGGCAAGCTCGTCCATGGGCTTGCGCAGGTTGAGCCAGGCAATGTCGGAGCGCGGCGTCATGATCGTCTTGATCGAGCGGTCGGCAAGCGTCAGCACGCCCTCGACCATATGCCGTTCGTCGTCGCCGAAGGAGTGCGTCTGCGGGGCCATTTGTTCGGCCATCGTGGGCGCTTCCTCATCCTTGCTCGAACTCATGAGGCGAACGATCGCGTGAGTCGTGCGCTCGCGGAAAGGCACCCGCATCAGGTGCTTCGTCGAATTGCGGTTCGCGACCTGGTTGAAGGCTTCGATCATGATCGAGAAGCCGATCGCCGCATAGAGGTAGCCCTTCGGGATGTGGAAACCGAGGCCTTCGGCCACGAGGCTGAAGCCGATCATGAGAAGGAACGACAGGCAGAGCACCACGACCGTCGGGTGCTTGTTGACGAACTGCGTGAGCGGACGGCTCGCGGCAATCATGATGATCATGGCCACGATCACGGCCGTCACCATGATGGCGAGTTCGTCGACCATGCCGACCGCCGTGATGATGGAGTCAAGCGAGAAGACCGCGTCCAGAAGCAGAATCTGCGCGATCACCATCCAGAAGCCCGCGCGGGCCGAACCGGAATTTTCCGCGTGAGGACGCGCTTCGAGGCGCTCGTGGAGCTCCATCGTCGCCTTGAAGAGAAGGAACACGCCACCCGCAATGAGAATGAGGTCGCGCGCGGAGAAGGGATGGTCGAACACGCTGAAAAGCGGATTCGTGAGGCTCACGAGCCAGGACATGATCGAGAGAAGGCCGATGCGCATGACAAGCGCCATCGTGAGCCCGGTGTAGACAGCTCGATTCTGTTGGCTTGCGGGAAGTTTTTTCGCGAGAATCGCGACGAAAACGAGATTGTCGATGCCAAGGACGACCTCGAGCACGACGAGGGTGAGGAGACCGGCCCAGAGCGCCGGATCAAACAAAAAGTCCATTCAGTTTAATAAGTTGACATCCGCGCCGTCCGAAGGGCGGACCGGGAAAGCCTCCGCGAGACCCCGAAGCGGAACTCTCGAAGAGTCGGGACTCTAAAAATATCAGAGATTTCAAGCGTTATGTGTCGGTGGTTACGCGGGTTTGCACTTTTGCAGGTCACTCGCGCGTACTGGAAACGAAACTCAACGGTAAACGGTCCGTGTTAGGATGACGACCTTTCGTTTCTCTTTCCCTTCCCACAATGCCGCTTTCCGAAGCGCGCGAGGCTCACCTCGCCCGACTGTTCGCCCTTGACCCGATTCCCCCGACCGATTCGCTCGACACGGTCAATACCGGGGAAGCGTTCGACGACTTTTTCCGTCGTACCCGTGGTGCGGCCCTCGTCGTCGATACGAACGTGCTGCTCGATCTTTACTACTGGGAGGATCCCCGTTCGGTCAAACTGCGTGCGGCGATCGACTCCGGAAGCCTTGTTCCCGTTCGCGACCGCGCATCCCTTCGGGAGTGGGCCGAAGTACTCGACCGTCCCCGGTTCGGGCTGGAATTCGACGCGGTGAGCGCGCTCCTTGAAGCCTGGTGCCGAAGGGCTTTGCCCGTACCCGAAGTACTTGTCGAAGAAGCAGGCCGGAAGCTCGTCGAAAAGCGCATTTTCTGCCGCGATCCCCTCGACCAGAAGTTTCTGGAACTTGCGGCCGCAACCCGCGCACTAGGTCTAGTCACGAAGGACAAGCTCGTCCTGCGTGCGGGGAAAAAACTTGCACGGCTCGGTGTGAAAACCGAACTCCCCGAAAACGTCGCGACGATCCTCGAGCGCGCCCCGAAGGATCTCTGACCGTCCGTCTTTTCGGCCTCAGGATGTGTCGGACCCGTACCCGACAATGCGTCCCGTTCCAGGCATCGGTATGTTGCCGAATGATTCAAGATAGTAAATGATCACATCCGCGTCGAACACATCGTTCACGGGGATGCGGCGGGCCGCGGCGAACATCGCAAACTCGTCGTCCCCGTCGGCGTTTCGCGAATCAGACGCAGTTTTTCCGCAGCGCGCACCGCTTCGGCTTTGACGTGCGCGACGTCCGGCGAAACAACGACCGCGACCCCGAGAACGAGTGCGGAAAGACCGTAAAGGAACGCGCAGGTACGGGCGGGCGCAAGGGACGGAGAGCGCCTATTCGAAAATCGACAAAACGCACACTCTTTCGAAAGGTCAACGCACTTCAACCCGAAATTCTGCGACTCCCTCGAGCCGCCCCTCCGTCAGAAGCAAAAGCGCATCACGAGGCTTGCCGCGGAAACGAGCCCCCAGAGGACGATCGCCGCAAAAACCAGATACAACCCGATGCGCATGAACGTGCGAAGCATTCGATTTTCCTTTCGATTGTCGGCGCGACGGGAAACCCGTGCCGCCCGTGATGATTACGGTATTTTGCCTATTTGGAACGAGCGAGGGACAGTTTTTTGCGACGCCTGCTTCCGAACATACCTCATTTGCGGGATTGTTTTTTGTTTCCGACTGTAATCGCCAACGTAGAATGAACCTTCGGTCGGGTGGTGAAAGTGCTCGAGAACGCGGGGGCTCGCAGAGCCTCTTGGTTCGTACCGTGCGTAGAAATCAAAAACCGAGGGCTCCCTCTCCCCCGGGTGGAGAGCCTCGCACATGGAGAACACATCATGGACGAGTTTACCCAGATCGTCCGGAGCATCAACAGTCTGCTCTGGGGCGTCTACTGTCTCATACCGTTGCTCGTGGGGACGGGCATTTATTTCACCTTCAAGCTACGCCTTGTTCAGATCCGCCGCTTCGGCATGGCCATGAAGCACGTCTTCGGCGGCATCACGCTCTTCGGCAAACACGCCGACAAGGACGGCATGTCCTCCTTCCAGTCGCTCGCGACCGCCATCGCCGCTCAGGTTGGTACGGGCAACCTCGCGGGCGTGGCGACCGCTATGGCCATGGGCGGCCCGGGTGCCATCTTCTGGATGTGGCTTGCGGCCTTTTTCGGCATGGCGACGATTTTCGCCGAAGCGCTCCTCGGGCAGGTCTACCGCTCGCGCGACGCGCACGGGCACATCCTCGGGGGTCCGGCCTTCTACATCAGTCAGGGGCTCGGCAACAAGCCGCTCGCCGCGTTTTTCGCGGTGGCGATCATCATCGCACTCGGCTTCATCGGCAACATGGTGCAGGCCAACTCCGTGGCCGACGCCTTCCAGACCGCCTTCGGCGTTCCCGTGTGGCTGACGGGCATCGTGCTTTTCGCGCTCGCCGGCTTCATCTTCATCGGCGGCATCCGCCGCATCGCGAGCTTCGCGGAAAAGATGGTGCCGATCATGGCGCTCGTCTACATCATCGGTTCGCTCACGATCATCGTCGGTCACGGCGACATGTTCTGGGGCGCCCTCAAGTCGATCATCGTCGGCGCTTTCGACCCGGTGGCCGCTACGGGCGGCGTGATCGGCGCGGGCGTGAAGGAAGCCATCCGTTACGGCGTGGCCCGCGGCCTCTTCTCGAACGAAGCCGGTATGGGTTCGACTCCGCACGCGCACGCGATCGCCAAGGTGCGTCACCCGGGCGAACAGGGTCTCGCCGCTCTCATCGGCCTTTTCGTCGACACGTTCGTCGTTCTCAACATGACGGCCTTCGTGATCCTCACGACAGGCGTTTTGGACGGTACGACGACGGGCATCTCGCTCACGCAGAAGGCTTTCGAAGTCGGCCTCGGTCCGATCGGCAACGGCTTCGTTGCGGTCTGCCTCCTCTTTTTCGCGTTCACGACCATCATCGGTTGGTACTTCTTTGCCGAACAGAACGTGAAGTACCTCTTCGGCAACCGTTGGGTTTCGACTTATCGCGTCATCGTGCTCTGCTTCCTCATGCTCGGCTCCTTCCTGCACGTGAACCTCGTCTGGGAACTCGCCGACCTCTTCAACGGGCTCATGGTGATCCCGAACGTGATCGCGCTGATCGGGCTCTCGAAGGTCGTGGGACGCGTGCTCGACGACTACGAAACGAATTTCCTCAAGGGCCATACCCCGACCTACGGCGAACTCTCGCCGGGCGGCGGCCTGCCGCGCACCGAACACCCCGCCCGTCCCCTGCGCGAAGGGGCCCGCTGGCATACGACGCGCATTCGCACGCATCGCGAACACGGACCGCGCCGCAAGGATCACGCCGAGGGCGACAAATAAAACCGAGGTCTTGAGACCTCTATCGAAGAGCGAACCGCAAGCGGTTCGCTCCAACCGAAAAACGCCGCGAATCCGACGGGATCCGCGGCGTTTTTTTGATGTCGGGTTACGATCGTTTTCGAACGTCGTCGATTGTCTTTCTCAGCCCGACGGTCTCAGGACGCTTCGTCGGAGCCCGTGTCGGACGCCTTAGAAGCTCCGCCGTTGCCGAGTTCGGCCGCGGTTTCGGAAATCTTGTCTCCCGCCTTGCCGAGCACTTCGCCCACGTGGGCCGCGCCTTTTTTCATGTCCTGGCCGAACCCTTCCACGGTATTGCACCCGGCCGTACCGAGCGCCGCAAGAAGAGCGGAAAGCAAAGCAATTTTTCGCAACATGGAATTTTCCTCGAAATGGGGGCGCGCGCACGCGGCACGTGTCCGCTGCGCTCGGATATTGTGCGGCCGTTTTGCAGGTGTCATGTTCGAGCACCGAAATGCAAGCCGACCCGGACGGATACCGTTGAGAGCAAACAAGCGGCGGATCGGACGATCGGACTCATGACGACCCGAATGATCCCCTGTCCCTCGAAGCGCATCATAAACGGTCTTTCCCGAGCGAACCCGAAGAAAACGCATCGAGGAAGGTTTCGGTCGAAGCCGACGATGCGGATGAATCGGACGCAACGCCCGAGGCGGAGGGCGAAGTCGGAGCGACGGCTCCCCCGAAGGCTCGACCGAGCGGAACGTTGAGCCCGTCGATTGCATCAAGGCTGTCCCGGGGCTTCGCGGGTTGATCGACCGCCGCCAGCTCGTCGATCGCCGACATGCACTTTTCCATTTGACGGTTGCGCGTCCCCATTTGGGAAAGCGAATTCTGCGCTTCGCGGAATTTCTTCTCCACGAGCGCGAACTGCGTCGTAAAGAGTTCGAACTCGGTCTTCACGTTCGCAAGGAGCGTCCAGACCTCGCCGCTGCGCTTTTCCATGACGAGCGTCATGAAGCCCATGAGGAGACTGTTTAGGAGCGCGGCGGCCACGGTCGGACCGGTGGGCGTCACGCGGCACTCGCGCTGCAGTCGTTCGACGAGTCCGGGCGTGCGCAGTACCTCAGCATAGAGCCCCTCGCTCGGGAGGAACATCACCGCAAAGTCCGTCGTATACGGAGGTTCGACGTACTTTTCCCGAATCGATTCGGCCTGTTTCAGAATCGCGCGCTCCAGCTCCTTTCGCGCCGCGGCCGCACCGTTCGCATCTCCCGCATCCGTTGCGGCCTGAAGGCGCTCCCAAGGTTCGACGGGAAATTTCGAGTCGATCGGAAGCCACACGGGTCCCTGACCGTCGCGTCCCGGGAGCTTCACGGCGAAGTCGACCGCCACGTTTTTTCCCGGGATAATGCGCACCTGCTTGGCGTACTGCGCGGGCGTGAGAATTTCCGAGACGATCGCCTCAAACTGCGTTTCGCCGAAGAGACCGCGGGTCTTCACATTCGTGAGGACGTTTTGCAGACGTCGGACGTTTTCCGCCATGGCGCGCATTTCACCCAAACCCTGTTGCACGAGGGCGAGCTTCGCGTCCACGGTGCGAAAGCTCGTCTGGAGTCGTTCCGTCAGCGTCGCGTCGAGCTTTTCCTGGACGGTCTCGCGAATTTGCTCGAGCTTGCGTTCGTTTTCCCCCCTCACGCGCTCCAGGCGCGTTTCCATCATGCTTTGGAGCTCGCGAAACTCTCGGTTGAGCGTCTCACGCATGCCTGCGAGCGCCGCGTCCGACGTGCGGGTCCACTCGAGGACCGAACCGTTGGCGTGTTTTTGCGATTCCACGACAAAATTCATGAGATTCTGCGTCGAGTGCGCCATGCCGTTCGTCTGAAGAGCGATCTGTTGCAGAATTTCGCGCCTCGAGGCTTCGATCGCCGAAAAGACCGCCTCGTTGTCACCCTCCTCTTGCACGCCGCGACGGGCGTTGGCGAGTTGGAGCGAAAGAACGAAACCGAGAAGAACGAGTACACCCGCAAGAAGCGCGGCGATGACGTAAAGAAGCAACGAGGAGGACATGGTCGAAGAGCGGGAACGAACAAGAAAAAACAACGGCCGAAGTTCCCGTGGCGAACTCCGGCCGATGCAGTCTAGCGAAATTGTTTTCCAGGCGAACGGGTGGGCTCAAGCCTTCGGATGTGCGTCGCGAACGTCCGACGCTTCGGAACCGCCGGAAACAGCGGAGGCCCCGGACGAAGGCGCGTCGACCGAATGTTCGTCCGAAGAGCGCTTCGGCGCTTTCCTTGCCCGATAGCGGTCGGCGAGCTTTTTCGTCGTGCGTTCGAGCCCTTCTAGAAAGAGGAGAGCCCCTTCGCGAATCGCCTGCTCTTTTTTTTCGGAGATCCGGGGGCGATCGTCGGTTCCGGACGGAACGGCCGCTTCGGTCTTTTCGTTCCCGGCAGGAGCATCGGATACTTCGGGCTCGCCCGCGCGACCCCGCACGGCCTGTCGCACAACGGAGGCGAAATGCTCGAGCCGGCGGAAGCGCCGCACTTCGCGGCATTCGACGCGCGCACGTCCTTCGGACGAGGCGCTTTCCGCATCGGATTCGGCGCCGTCGGCGGAATCGGCGGTCGTATCGTAGTCTCCGTCATCCTCGTCGTCATCGTCTTCGTCGTCCCCGGCGCTTTCGTCCTTGCGGACCGCCTTGGCGTCGGTCGATTTCGCGTCGCTTTGCGCGAGGCTCGCGATGGCCGCCATCGTGAATGCGGCCGAACGGGCGACTTCGTCTGAGACGACCGTCACGCCTTCGTCCTTTTCAAAGAGCAGGGCTTCTTCGGCCGTCGGCACGCGCACGACGACGCGGATGCGGTTGTTGAGTTCGCGCGCGAGGTCGATCACTTTGCGCGCGAGAATCGAGTCGCCGAGCGGCAAGACGAGCACGGCGGCCGTGGCGACGTGCGCCTGCACGAGTACCATCGGGTCGGTGGCGTCGCCTGCGATCACGCGGGTTTTCGTCGTTTCGACGACATCGTCGAGCTGATCCTGCGCACCGCAAACGAGAATCGTACGGCGTCGTGCCGCCGAGAGCGCCGTCAGACACCCGGGCACCATTTCGTTGTAACCCGCCACGATCACCTGACCCGTCAGCCATTCGCGCGGCGTGTCGGCAGGAAGTTCCGCCATGGGCGCGCGGCGCATGGCGGCACGCTTCGCCCAGCCGTAGCGGGTAACGAGCCGGTTGCGCACCTTCGGGATGATCGAGAACATCGCGGGATTGAGCGCGATCGTCAGAATCGAGGCCGCCACGACGAGGCTCAGCATGTGGGTGTCGGCGAGCTTGAGCGAGATACCTTGAGCCGCAAGAATGTAGGAGAATTCGCCGATCTGTGCGACGCAGGCGGCGAGCACGAGCGCGACGTCGAGCGGCCACTTGAGGAGCACGACGAGCGCGAACGAAACGCTCGTCGTCACCCCCATGATGATGAGCACTACCGAGAGCACTTCGTGGGGCTGCTCGATGAAGATGTGCCAGTCGAGCATCATCCCGACCGAGACGAAAAAGAGCACGGCAAACGCGTCCTGAAGCGGCAGCGAATTCTTCGCCGCACGGTGCGCGTAGCGGCTCTCCTGCATGACCATACCCGCAAAGAACGCACCCAGGGCGTAACTCACGTTGAAAATCGCACCCGCCCCGTAGGCGATGCCGATCGCGCAGGCGAGGACCCCCAACGTGAAGAGTTCGCGCGATCCCGTCATGGCGACGCGACGGAGAATTTCCGGGAAAAACTTGCGCCCCGCCACAAGCATGAGCACGACGAAAAGCACCACACCCGCTAGCGTTCGTACGAGGTCGACCGCCACCTGCGTGCCCGTGACGCCCGGTTCTCCGTGGATCACCTGCGCGAAGGGCGGCAGGCACACCATGATGAAGACCGTCACGAGGTCCTGAACGACGAGCCAGCCGATCGCCACCTGACCGCTCATGTTGAAGGTGAGACGACGGATTTCCAGCGCTTTCGTCACGACCACGGTCGAAGCGCACGAAAGGCAGAGCCCGAAAACGACGGCGCTCCCGACGTTCCAGTCCCAGACCGTCACGGCAAAAAGAGTCCCGAGGGCGCTTGCGAGCACCATTTGCGAGACGGCGCCTACGATCGCCACGCCGCGCACCTTGTTGAGGTCCGCAACCGAAAAGTGAAGCCCCACGCCGAACATGAGGAGCATGACGCCCACTTCGGCCAACTGCTCGGTCATGCCGACGTCGACGGCGGGCAGTCCCGGGATCAAGCCGACGGCCACCCCGGCAATGATGTATCCCACGAGGGCCGGGGTTTTCAAATTTTTTTCGGCCAAATACCCGAAGACGAGGGCCAGACCGAAAGCAGTCACCAAGCTGGTGATGAGGGAGAAGCTGTCCGACATAGGGCGGAGATCCGTTCGTGGGTTTTGTCCGTCGGGATTCTAACAAAACGGCTTCCCCGGACCCGCACGGTCTTCGGTACTTTTCCTAGTTTCTTCGCACTTTCCCGAACCCGCATCGAACGCTCGGTCGAGGCTTCCTTGAGGCGAAAAAATTCCCCGGCGGCCGCACGTGCCGTCGGGGGATTGTCGCCGGATGTCGCTCGATGCGCCGGAAACCGCTAGAAATCGCGGGACAGCGCCTCCGGAGGCGGCCCCGCACGTTGTTCGGGTTCCGACGCGGACTTCGGCGGAACTTACTGCGGGAGCTTCCCGGCCACACCCTTCACGAGCCAGTTCATCGAGAGGAGATCCTTGTCGGTCGGGGTCTGACCGGCCGCCACGACTTCCTTCCCTTCGTTCGTGACGATGGGACCCGTGAACGGATGGAATTCGCGCTTTTCCATGGCGTCGTAGATTTCGCGCATCTTCTGCACGGCTTCCTTCGGAGCCTTGTCGGAGACTTCGACGACGTCGATCATGTGTTCGGGCGCGCCGCCCCAGAGGTTTTCGGGCTTCCACGTGCCGGCGAGCTGCGCGTCGATACGCTTCGAGTAGTACTCGTCCCAGAGATGCACGACGCCGGCGAGGAGCATCGTCGGAGCGGCCTTCTTCATGGCGGAGTTGTAGGAGATGACCGGAACCTTCGCTTCTTCGCAGGCGGCGGCGACGGCGGTCGAATTCGTGTGGTGCGTGATGACGTCGCACTTCTGACCGATGAGCGACTTCGTCGCGTCGCTTTCCTTGCCCGGGTCGTACCAGGAGGAGGTCCAGACGACGCGCACTTCGATGTTCGGGTTCACGCTCTGGGCGCCGCGCGTGAAGGCGTTGATGCCCTGGAGCACTTCGGGAATCGGGAAGGCGGCGACGTAGCCGAGGATGTTCGTCTTCGTCGTGGCGCCCGCGAGAATGCCGGCCATGTAGCGGGCTTCGTAGAAGCGGGCCGTGTAGTTGAGGACGTTCGCGGCGGACTGGTAGCCCGTGCAGTGTTCGAAGTGAACGTCCGGGAATTCTTTCGCCACCTTCATGACGGAATTCATGTACCCGAACGAGGTTGCGAAGATGAGCTTGTTGCCCTGCTTCGCAAGGTCGCGCAGGACGCGTTCGGCATCGGCGTTTTCGGGGATGTTCTCAAGGCATGTGATCTGGATCTTCGAGCCGTACTTGGCTTCGAGGGCCTTGCGGGCGAGGTCGTGCTGCGAGGACCAGCCTTCTTCGTTGGCGGGGCTCACATAGATGAAGGCCACCTTGAGGGGGGCGTCCGCGGCGTTCGTCGTCGCGTCGGCAGCGTCCTTCTTCGGTTCGGCCGCCGGCGCCTTGGCTTCTTCCTTACCGCAGGCCGAAAGCATCATCGAGAAGGCGCCCGCGAGCGCGAGCTTGAGAGCAGTACGCTTTTGCATCGTAATGATTTCCTAAAGAGAAGGGATACAAAGGAAAGAGAAAACGGTGTTGTGCTCGATTTTAGATCGAAGGGCGGTCGCGCAAGCGCGAACCGCCCTTTGTTATCGGTCGTCGGTCGATCAGCCGTGCGGTGCGAACGGCTTCCCGAGGGAAGCGGGCACGTTGAGACGAATCCACATCGGATTGCGCGAGATGAGGACCAGAACGAGAATCGTCGCGAGATAGGGGGTCATCGACATGAACTGAGGCGGCACCGAAACGCCCATCCCCTGAAGCGCGAACTGCAGCATCGTCACACCCCCGAAGAGGTAGGCTCCGACGACGACGCGCGCCGGGCGCCACGTGGCGAAGGTGACGAGCGCAAGTGCGATCCAGCCGCGGCCCGCCACCATCCCTTCAACCCAGAGCGGCGTATAAACGAGCGAGAGGTACGCACCCGCCAACCCCGACATGACGGCACCGAACAACACGGCCCCGAGTCGGATGAGACGCACGGGATAACCGAGCGCATAGGCCGACGCGGGCGCTTCGCCCACGGCGCGCAGAATCAGACCCGTACGGCTCTTGAAAAGGAAGTACCAGACGCCCGCCATCAAAAGGAGCGCGACGTAGACCATCGGATGGAGCGAAAAGAAGGCTTCGCCCACAAAGGGAATCGTTTCCAGACCGGGAATCCCGAGCTCGGCGCGCGACGGCAGCGCCGCCCCCTGCATGGGCTGCCCAACGAAGGCCGAGAGGCCCGCACCGAAGAGCGCGAGCGCAAGGCCCGCCGCATATTGGTTCGCGTGCATCCCGATCGTAAAGAACGCGAAAAGGAGCCCGCAGAGAAGCCCCGCACCCATCCCGGCAAGGAACCCCAGTGCGAAACTTCCCGTCGCAAGCGTAGTGCCGAAGCCCGCCACGGCGCCGAGCAGCATGATCCCTTCGATACCGAGGTTGAGCACCCCGGACTTTTCGTGAATCAGAATGCCGACGGCGGCGATGAGCAACGGCGTCCCGGCATTGAGGGTCGAGGAAATGATCGAAGCGGCAAGAGACATCTTATTTGCCCTCCTTCGAGAAACCCACCCAACGGAGGCGATAGAAGATCATGGTGTCGCAGGCAAGAATGAAGAAAAGAAGCAGGCCCTGGTATACCCCGGTGATCGACGAGGGAAGCCCGAGTCGACTCTGGGCGAGTTCGCCCCCGAGGTAAAAGAGCGCCATCACGAAAGCGGCGGGAATGCAACCGAGCGGCGAAAGACGGCCGACGAAGGCGACGATGATCGCCGCAAAGCCGTAGCCCGGAGAAATCGTGGGGGTGAGCTGCCCGAGCGGACCGGCCGCTTCGATGCCGCCCGCAAGACCCGCCAGTGCGCCCGAAATAAGCATCGAGGCCCAGATGAGTTTGCCCGGGTGATAGCCCGCATAACGCGCGGCAAAGGGGGCCATGCCCGAAACCTTGAACTGGAAGCCGAGCGCCATCTTGTCCATCAAGAGCCAGATGCCAAGCGCGGCGATGAACGCAAGGAGCGCCCCGGCGTGAAGGCGCGTCCCTTCAACGAGCATCGGCAAAAGCGCCCCGGCATCGAAGAGTCGCGTTTGCGGGAAACCGAATCCCATCGGGTCGCGCATCGGGCCCTGAACCGCCCAGGCCAGGAGCAGCTGCGCCACGTAGACGAGCATCAGTGAGACGAGAATTTCGTTCGCATGGAAGCGGTGACGCAAAAGCGCCGTGAGCGCTCCCCAAAGGGCACCGCCCGCCGCAGAAGCGAGCATGACGAGAATGACGAACGCCGGACCGCTCGACGCATCCGCCTGCAGGGCGACCCAGCCGCCCGCGATGGCACCCACGATCAGCTGACCTTCGGCACCGATATTCCAGATGTTCGCCTTGAAGCAGACGACGAGACCGACGGCGCAGAGCAGGAGCGGCGTCATCTTGACGCCCACTTCCGTCCAGCCGCGCATCGAGTCGAGCGGCGCAATGAAAAAGGTGTAGAGCGCGCGCATCGGATCCTGGCCGAGCGCCGCAAAGAGCACGAACCCCGTAACGAGGGTGAGGAAGACGGCCGCGACGGGCGAAACCCAGCGGAGCACCTTCCGGGGTTCCTGACACGGAACCATCTTGATGGGAAGCTGAATCATCGCGCGACCTCCGCGTCCTTATCCTGGGTATTCTTGAAGGAGGATCCGGGCCAGAGACCCGACATCCAGCGACCGACCTCCTCGACGGTGATGTCGGCCTTGGGAACCGCAGGCGAGAGGTGCCCGCGGTACATCACCGCAACGCGGTCGGCGATTTCGAAAATTTCGTCGATTTCTTCCGAGACGACGACAATGGCGGCACCCTCTTCGCGAAGGCGCATGAGGGCGTTGCGAATGACGGCCGCAGCCCCCACGTCAACGCCCCAGGTCGGCTGATTGACGAGAAGAACGCGCGGGCGATTGAGAATTTCGCGCCCCATGATGAACTTCTGGAGATTCCCGCCCGAGAGGCTGCCGGCGGCGCGCTTTTCGTTCGGCGTCTTAACGTGGAAGCGTTCGATGACGAGTTGCGCGAAACGGCGCGCCTTCTCTTCGAGAATGAAGCCGCCGCGCACGAGCTCGTCCCCCGTGAGGTAGGTATTCGCCTGCAACGAGAGCTCCGGCACGGCCGCGTGACCCAAGCGCTGCTCGGGCGCGTAGCGAAGCCCCGCCTTGCGGCGCGCCTTCGTGTCGAGGTTCCCGACGGGCTTGCCGAAAAGAAGCACGTCCTCGGGGCGCGTCGGATACTCGCCCGAAGCGACCGCCATGAGGCGCGCCTGACCGTTGCCGGAAATGCCGGCAATCCCGACGATTTCCCCGGCGTGCACCGAGAGCACGACGTTTTCGGTGCCGCACACACGTTCGTTCCCCGGCGTCGTCACGCCCTTCAGTTCGAAGACCACGTCGCCGGGCGTACCGTTCGCTTCGCGGATCACCGGAGGCTCGGCACCGATCATGAGACGGGCGAGCGACTGCTCGGTTTCCTTTTTCGGGTCGACACTCGTGACGATTTTCCCCGCGCGCAACACGACGCAACGGTCGGCGAGTTCGCGGATTTCGTCGAGTTTGTGGGAGATGAAGAGGATCGAAACTCCTTCGGACGCGAGCTGATGTAGCGTCACGAAGAGCTTCCGGACGGCCTGAGGCGTCAACACCGACGTGGGTTCGTCGAGAATAAGGAGCTTCGGGTTCGTCATCAGGGCGCGGATGATTTCCACGCGTTGCCGCTCGCCCATCGAAAGCTCCATCACGATCCCGGCGGGATCCACTTCGAGCCCGTAGCGTTCGCCGAGACGCTTCACTTCCTCGGAAATCTCCGCGATCGACATGGGACGGGTGAGGCCGAGCGCCACGTTTTCCGCCACGGTGAGCGTATCGAAGAGCGCGAAGTGCTGATGCACCATCGCGATGCCGAGCGAACGCGCTTCGGCCGGGCTCGCCACCTCGAGCTTCTTGCCGTCGAAATACACTTCGCCTTCGTCGGGCCGCGTCGCACCGTAGATGATCTTCATCAGGGTCGACTTGCCGGCACCGTTCTCACCGAGTACGGCGAGCACTTCCCCGGGAGCGATGTCCATCGACACCCCGTCGTTAGCCACGATGCCCGGATAACGCTTTGTGATGTTTCTCAGACTTAAACGTGAATTCATGCGAGATAAACACCTCCGTCTTTTCGTAACGGAGGGTCCTGGAGGGAGTAAGCATGAGCGGACTGCAAATCGCAACAACGACAAAGGGGCTCGGCGAATCCCGACTCTCCGATCAGATGAGACGGCGACTCAAGCCGAACCCGGCAGTAGACGTTGTAACGGTGCCTGGCCCACGAAAAATTGCAGGCATTTTAGCCGAGAAGACATCGCACCGCTGAGAATTTTCGTTCCCCGCGACCTCTTTTTCGCGGTTTTCTCACCAATCCCATATTTACGGTATTTTGATGTCGTACCCTTGATATTTTGACTTTCAGGGGATATAGTTTGCTTTCTCTGAAGCGGCTGTAGCTCAGTTGGATAGAGTACCTGGCTACGAACCAGGGGGTCGTGGGTTCGAATCCTGCCAGCCGCGCCAAGTTTTTTCAATCTTCCTCTTCACGCAAGACGGAACGCCTCGGGTTCCACGGAAGGTTGAACGTTACGGCGAGCTCCGACCGCTCCCGTTTCGTACGAGAATGCTGCGGAGAAGTGGCAGAGAGGTCGAATGCACACCCCTGCTAAGGGTGCAGGTCCGAATAAGGGCCTCGGGGGTTCGAATCCCCCCTTCTCCGCCATAAACACGAAACCCCGTGCTTTGAAAGCACGGGGTTTTTTGTTCTCGTTTTCCCTCTCCTCACGTCCGCAGGGATTCCCAGAGATTTCTTCTCATGGCACTTCGGCTGCAAAAAATGCGGAAAACTTCCCTGCAAGGAGAGCACCCTCTCCGGTCCGAAACCGCCTCAAGCCTCCAAAGCCTCCCGACTCAAAAAGAATCGCGCCCCGCGACGAATCGCGAGGCGCGGGGTTCGTGCGCACGATCGCAACCTTTGGCTCACCGGGCGCCGCGCAACTTGCTCTCCGTCCAAAAGAGCGCCACGATTGTTTTCACGTCGGTGATGCGACCGTCGCGCGCCATGGCGAGCGCTTCCTCCAGGGGGACCCGCACGACCTCCAGCCATTCGCCCTCGTCGAGGGCCTGCTCGCCCTCGCTGAGTCCCTCGGCAAGAAAGACCGCAATATGCTCGTTGCTGTAGCCGATCGCGTTGTGAAGCGTGCCGAGCGTGCTCCAGCGTTCCGCGGCGACGCCGCACTCTTCCTTCAGTTCGCGCTGCGCACAGACGAGTTCGGACTCGTTCGGGTCGAGTTTCCCCGCGGGAATTTCCCAGAAGCTTCGCTTCATCGGGTGGCGCCACTGGCGCTCGAGAAGGATCGAGCCATCCTCGTAAAGGGCGACGATCGCGGCCGCTCCGGGGTGCGTCAAAAAGAGCCGCTTGCCGGAGGCTCCATCGGGCAACCGGATGTCTTCGCGCACGAGATGCATGAAGCGACCGTCAAAAAGCGTCTCTTCGCCCACGGTTGTTTCGGCAAGCGGATCGTCGGCGCGTTCGGCGCGAGGCGCGGGATTCAAAAGCGGAAATCGGCTGGCGGTCATCGTTGTTCCTCATTCGATCGGTAGGATGTTCGGGCGAGTATAGCGCCCGCAAGCCCGCCCTAAAGTTCGCCGAGCGCCCGCCCCGACGCGGCCCGTTAGAATACGGGCTTCGAAAGGCCATCTGACGCACGAAAAGCGCATTCACGGGTTCGCCACTGGCGACACGGTTCGAGCCGAGGTCTCCTCGGGAAAGAAGGTCGGAACCTATCAATATCAGGGGCGCGTGGCTGTTCGAAATAGCGCTTTCAGACGCCCGAAGGCGTCGTTCAAGGGATCGGTTGGCGTCATTGTCAGCTGCTTTCTTACAACAACGGATACGGGTATGCGTGGCGTTGCCCCGCACCTCATTCCTCCCCCGTCTGAAGACGGGGATCTCCAGAGATATTTTCATGAGCAAAACGATTCTCAACGCGGACGAACTTCGTTCGCTCGAAGAAAGAAGCGCCAACCATCTCGGCGCCGATCAACTGATGCGTCGTGCGGGCGCGGCTGCGGCCGATCTTGTCGAAGCCCGTTCGCCGGGGCGTCGCGTGACGCTCCTCGCGGGGCCGGGGAACAACGGGGGCGATGCCGTGGCGTGCGCTCTCGAACTTAAGCGTCGCGGCTTCGAGGTTCAGCTCGTACTCCCGACGGGCGAACCCCGTTCGGAACTCGCGCGCACGATGCTCGCCGAATGGCGCGCCGCGGGCGGCACGACGGAGCGCGACCCCTACATGACGGAAAAAGCCGACTGTGTGGTCGACGGCCTCTTCGGCACGGGCCTTGAAAAGCCCGTCTCGGGCGAAGCGCTTGACGCCGTACTCTGGTTCAACGAACGTCAGGCTTTCAAGATCGCGCTCGACCTCCCCTCGGGGCTCAACGCCGCCACGGGCAACTGGGTGGGCACGATCCCGGGGTGCCGCGCCGACGTGACGATCGCGTTTCTCGCCGTCAAAGCGGGCCTCTACATGAACGAAGGGGTCGACGCCGCGGGCGAAGTCGTTTTGGCCGAACTCGACGTATCGGTACCGCTCTCGAACCTCTCGGTCGTGGAGACGGACGAATTCGAACACGTCCTCGCGCCGCGCAACAAGAATTCCCACAAGGGCACCTACGGTCACCTTGCGATCGTGGGCGGCGACCGCGGTCACGCGGGAGCGGCGCTCCTCGCCGCCCGTGCGGGTCTTGTGACGGGTGCGGGCACGGTGACCGCCGAACTCCTCGCCGGGCACGGGCCGGAGTTCGATCCGACGATGCCCGAACTCATGTTTTCCGAGACGCCCGTCGACTTCACGGCCTTCACGGCCGCCGTGATCGGCCCGGGGCTCGGCATGTCCGACGCCGCCAAGGCACGCCTCTGCGCCGCGCTCGACGCGGAAAAGCCCCTTGTCATCGACGCCGACGCGCTCAACCTCATCAGCGCCGACCTGAAGTTGCAGGACCGCCTCCTCGCCCGCCGCGCGACCACGATCCTCACCCCTCACGAAATGGAAGCCGCACGGATGCTGCGGCGCGACGTGAAGAACGTCACCGTCGATCGCGTCGCCGCTGCGCGCGAACTCGCCGTGCAGTCCGGGGCGATCGTCGTTCTGAAAGGCCCCGGTACGGTGGTCGCGCTTCGCAGCTCGCGCACCTGGATCAACCCGACGGGCTCGCCAATGCTCTCGACCGCGGGCAGCGGCGACGTGCTTGCGGGCATGATCGGGGCGTTCCTCGCGCAGAAGTTCGACGCCGTCGAATCGGTACTCTCCGCCGTCTATCTGCACGGCCTTTCCGCCGAAGGGCGCTTTGCGGGCTTCCTCGCGGGTGAAATCGCACCCGCGGCCGCACGCATTCTCGAATCGATGCGTCGCGAGCGCGTCCGCCGCTACTGACGGCTCTGCGGACGAGCCCGTCGTCTGCGGACACTTCGAAACCGAATCCAAGAAAAGCGCCCTTACGGGCGCTTTTCTTTTTAGGGAAGACTTTCGTCGCCGGCACCCCGGACCGCTTCGCGTGCCCGTCTTTGTCGATCGGCCGTGCCTGCGCGCGATCGGTTCGGCCCGTCAAATGTAACAAACCTTGTCTTTTGCGGATGATTTACCCTAGGCATTATCCCTTAGGTACTTTGGGAATAAGAGATTCGTCGGGATTGCGTTGAATTTTCCATCCTACAGCCTGTTACAGGTTTCATATCTCGGAAAACCCCAAGAGGGAGGCCCTCGGCTATAGTGAACTCACGGCGCGATGTTGGGTGAATGCAGCGCGTCGTGTTTCTCCTGATAAGGTTGAAAGAAAAATTGAGGGTTGGCCTCGCGAACGCTGGGAAACGTTCGCGAGGTTTTTTTTTCGCCCGAAATTCTCGGGTTTCCATCCGAGAGCGGAAGTCCCCGACGCTCAGGCGTCCGTCACGGGGCGGCGTCGAGTTCGGCTTCTGCCGTCTCTCCCTTTCTCACCTCGGGCCAGGCCTCGAGTCGGGCGACCTCCGAGAGGAATGTGCGGCGCACCTCGCTCACAAACCAGTTGAGTACCGCATCCGAAATCCGCAGACGGTTGCGCACGAACGCGAGTTCGTGCTCGCTCCCCTCGACCCGGCCGAGAATCGCCGCGCGCCCTTCGGCCGCAAAACGTCTCGCCCACGAAAAGGGAAGCATCGCCCTCAGCATATTGGCGCCGAGGACGGCGAGCACCGTCGAAAGGTTCGCGCACACGAGGGCGGGCCCTTCCTCTCTTTCGTTTTTACGTTCGAGCACGGCATCTTCCGCCCTTTCCCCATTCTTTACGTGCTTTATGTCCGCGACGCACACGCGACGGCATCCCCGAAGGTCGGATTCGGCGAGTACTCTCAGGCGCGCTTCCTCCGCGAGCGGATGCGCGCACCCCGTCACGTGCACGAACGCGTCGCGCCCGAGCACGTCGACCGCCCCGTTCGCCCGCCACGCGCCGAACACATCGCGCGCCCCGAAAGCGAGATCGATCCGGTTGGCGACGAGCGCCTCCTCAAGGTCGTCCCCGAGCGCCGCGAGTTCGATCGAAAGGTTCGGGGCCTTTGCAAGGACGTGCGCGAGCGCCGTGTCGAGGTACGTGAAGTCGAGTTCGCTCCGGGCACCGATGCGGATCGTTGTGGTCATGCTCCCGGGCTCGGGGATCGCACATACGAAAAGCTTCCCGTAGCTCGCGAGCATCCCCGCAATCGGCGCGTAGAGTTCCGTCGCACGGATCGAAGGCGTCATGCCGTGAGCGCCCCGCAGGAAAAGGTCCTCGCCGAAGACCTGGCGCAGTTTGGCAAGCAAGCGGCTTGCAGCCGGGATGCTCACGTTCAATTCCTTCGCGGCGAGCGACAGGCTGCCGCAATCGCACAGGGCTTTGAAAAGCCGCATCATGTCGATGTCGAGGTTGGGGGACGTCATGGGGTGATTCGGTGAAAGCGCGGAAACAACTGAGGCCCCAAGGATACGGGATCGGTTCGGCAGCCGACAAACTTCTCGCCGCAAACGACGCCCCTGCAGTAGCATGAGAACGTTCCCGTTTATCACTTTTCCGGAGAAGTTAGATCATGGCTCCCTGGCCTTTTCTTCGCATTGCCGCGCACCGCGGCTCGGGCACGATGGCTCCCGAGAACACGCTCGAAGGTTTCCGTACGGGCCTTCGGTACGGTTTCAAAGCCATGGAAACGGACGCCATGCTCGCCAAAGACGGTGTTCCCGTTCTGATGCATGACGAAAAGTTCGGTCGTACGATTCTCGACGACGACCGTTCCGTCCCCGAACTGACGAGCCTCGAAGTGCGCGTGCTCGACGCAGGCAGCTGGTTCGCACCGCAGTACGCGGGCGTGCCGCCCGCCGGGTTCGAGCAGGCCGTGCGCTGGTGTCGCGCGAACGACGTCTGGCTCAACATCGAAATCAAACCCGCTGCGGGTGCGGAACTCGAAACGGGACGCGTCGTCGGTCGGCTGACGGCGGAACTCTACGCGGACCTCGTGCGCGAGGGCGGCGACCGGCAGGAGGAAATCAATCCGAAGGCACCGCTTTTCAGCTCCTTCAAACCCGACGCCTTGCGCGGAGCGCTTGAGACCGCGCCCGACATTCCGCGCGGTTTCCTCGTCGACCGGATTCCCGAGAACTGGCGCGAACTTCTTGCGGAACTGCGATGCGTGGCGCTTCACTGCAACCACAAGCGCATCACGCCCGAATTCGTTCGCGAAGTGAAGGATCTCGGCTACTGGGTGTTCTGCTACACCGTGAACGACCCGAAGCGCGTCGAAGAGCTCTTCCGTTGGGGCGTGGACGGCCTCTGCACGGACCGACTCGACCTGGTGCGTCCCTACGCCTGAGCCGCACGAAAGGAAGCACAAAATCCGAGGCCGATCGAAGGATAGGGGCCTACGCTTCTCGTAAAAAAGGAGCCTCGTCGATATCGCCGAGGCTCCTTTTTTTCGTTCGAAGGTCGATGTTCGAACGTCAGTCGACCGAGCGGTCGGCCGGGCCGGAATAGGCCGCACCGCCCACGAAACTTTCGTCGACGGGTACTTGAACAAGCGGAACGACCTCTTCGTAGGCTTCGCCCGCCGCGCCCGAAATAATGCTTCGGAGTCCCGAGGAATCGAAAATGCGCACGTGCTTCTGATTTACCTCGATCAGGCCGTCGTGCGCGAAGCGCGAGAGCACGCGGCTCACCGTCTCCAACTTCAGCCCGAGGAAGGAGCCGATTTCGGCGCGCGTCATGCGAAGCACGAATTCGGAGCGCGAGTAACCGCGTTGCTCGAAGCGCTGCGAGAGTGAAAGAAGGAAGTAGGCGAGACGCTCTTCGGCATGCATCGAGCCGAGAAGCAACATGTGGTTGTTCTGACGGACGACTTCGCGAGCAAGCGTCTTCATGAGGTGCGATCCGATCGCATGCACGGCGACCGCGCACTCTTCGATGCGCGCGTAAGGAATCACGCAGACTTCGGTGTCTTCGAGCGCGATCAGATCCATCGTGTGCACGGCGTTCGGAATGCCGTCGATCCCGAGCATGTCGCCCGCCATGTAAAAGGCCGAGACCTGTTCGCGGCCGTCGCTGCCCATCACGACCCCTTTCACGAAGCCGAGACGCACGACGTAAAGCGCGCGGAAACGATCGCCCGCGCGGTAAAGAGGAGCACCGCGTTTGACGCGGCGGCGCTCCGAAACGAGATCCTCGAGCCGTTCGACCTCTTTGAGCGTCAGGCCGATCGGCAGACAGGAATCGCGCATGTTGCAGTTGGAACAGGTGACGCGAAGCGTGGACAAGCTGATCACGAACTATTCTCCTCTTCGCCCCGGAAGGGACGGGATCGACTTCGCGGGCACCGGGCGCCCGTCGATCTTCGGGGGGGCTCGTCGGGGACTGAGCCCCGGGGACGTTCGCCCTCAAAGCTTTCGCGGAGTACGGCAGCCTGCTAATGTTGAAATAATATGCGGCGCATACAATGCCGACCGTCGGGATGCGGGCTTCGGACACACCTGTCCCGGACCCATATACCAGCGAGCGGCAGTCACATACCCCTGTGCCTTGATGCGAATCAAGGAAGCGGCACGCTTGGGTCGAATAATATCAGCATCCTTAACTTAAGTCATAGCCTCAAAGGAATAAAACAATGACGACCCCGGAAACGAGCGGCGTTGAACTGCCGGAAATGGACCTGCTACGCAAATTCGACGTGCCGGCCCCGCGCTACACGTCCTACCCCACGGCCGACCGGTTCAATGCGTCCTTTGGCGTTGAAGACTACGAACGCGCCCTCGCGGGGCGCGCCGACGAAAAGAATCCCGTCGATCTGTCCCTCTACGTTCACGTTCCCTTCTGCAACGACGTCTGCTACTACTGCGGCTGCAACAAGATCGTGACGCGCGACCACGGCCGGAGCGCCGAATACATCGAGACGATCGGCCGCGAAGCCGACCTCGTGAAAGAACACATCACGGGCCCGCAGGAGCTCGCACAGTTGCACTTCGGCGGCGGCACTCCCACGTTCCTCACGAACGACGAGCTCGCGCACATGATGGAAACGCTCACGAAGCGCTTCCCGCTCGCCGCGCGCGGCGAATTCTCGATCGAAGTCGACCCGCGCACCTGCCCCCCCGAAAAAGTGAAGAAGCTCCGCGAACTCGGTCTCAACCGCATGTCCTGCGGCGTTCAGGACTTCAATCCCGACGTGCAGAAGGCGATCAACCGCATCCAGCCCTTCGAACAAACGAAGGCCACGATCGACGCGGCCCGCGCGTACGGGTTCGAATCCGTCAACATGGACCTCATCTACGGGCTGCCGAAGCAGACGCGCGCCACCTTCTCGGAAACGATCGACAAGGTGCTTGAGCTCTCGCCCGATCGCATCGCGCTCTACCACTACGCTCATCTGCCGAACCACTTCAAGGCGCAACGCCGCATTCTGCCCGCGGACCTTCCCGACACGGTCGAAAAGGTGCACATCATGTTCGATGCGATCACGCGTCTCACGCAGAACGGCTACCGCTACATCGGCATGGACCACTTCGCCAAGGAAGACGACGAACTCTCGCGCGCCCAGATCGAAGGAACCCTGCAGCGCAACTTCCAGGGCTACTCCACGATGGCCGAATGCGACATGGTCGCGCTCGGCGTCTCGAGCATCTCGAAGATCGGCCGCGCCTACGCCTGCAACCCGCGCGAACTCGACGATTACTACGCCGCGATCCGCGAAGGGCGCCTCGCCACGAACCGCGGTTATTGGCTCAACGACGACGACGATCTTCGCCGCTACGTGATCATGCAGATCATGTGCAACTTCGAACTGAAGAAGAAGGATGTCGAAGAACGTTTCGGCATCAAGTTCGACGAAACCTTCGCCTACGAATGGTCGAAGATGAAACCCTACGTGAAGCACGGCCTCGTCGAACTCCACGACGACCGCCTCGTTGTTTCCCCCAAGGGGAAGATCTTCGTGCGCGCCGTAGCGATGCAGTTCGACCGCTACCTGCGCGAATCCGATCGCGCGGGCGGCTACTCGCGCATCGCCTGATCGCGTCCCGCACGCTTTGCGCCCGGAGCTTTTTCGGGTGCAAAGCCCCGGCCCGACACACGAGACCCGCCTCCCGAAAGGAGCGGGTTTTTGCGTTCGAAGAACACCCGTGCCCGAAGGGACGCGATCCGCAACGGCCCGCTGCAACCGCTTTGCTAAAATGTGTCGCTTCGAACAAGCTTTCTCACGGGCGTACCGATCCCCGGACGGGCACGTTACCCTTCGGCCTTCGGGGCCCTCGAACCCCAAACATTTTTTTTGATTTCTATGAAAGTCGCTGACATTCGACGGACCTTTCTGAAGTTTTACGAAAGCAAGGGTCATACGATCGTTCATTCGAGTCCGGTCGTCCCCGGAAACGACCCCACGCTCCTTTTCACGAACGCGGGCATGAACCAGTTCAAAGACGTGTTCCTCGGCTTCGACAAGCGTCCCTACACGCGCGCGACCACCTCGCAAAAGTGCATCCGCGCCGGCGGCAAGCACAACGACCTCGACAACGTCGGCTACACCGCGCGCCACCATACGTTCTTCGAGATGCTCGGGAACTTCTCCTTCGGCGACTACTTCAAGCACGACGCCATCCGTTTTGCCTGGGAGCTCCTGACCGAACACTTCATGCTTCCGCCCGAAAAGCTCTGGGTGACGGTCTACGCCGAAGACGACGAAGCCTATGACATCTGGAACAAGGAAGTCGGCGTCCCGGCCGAGCGCATCGTGCGCATCGGCGACAACAAGGGCGCCCGCTACATGTCCGACAACTTCTGGATGATGGGCGACACGGGGCCGTGCGGTCCCTGCTCGGAAATCTTCTACGACCACGGCGAAAGCGTTCAGGGCGGCCCTCCGGGGTCCCCCGACGAAGACGGCGACCGCTACATCGAGATCTGGAATCTCGTCTTCATGCAGTTCTACCGTGACGAAAAGGGCGTGATGCACAAGCTGCCGAAGCCCTCGATCGACACGGGCATGGGGCTCGAACGCATTGCGGCCGTCCTGCAGGGCGTGCACAACAACTACGACATCGACCTCTTCAAGAATCTTCTCGCCGCCGCCAAAGCCGCCGTCGAGAGCGTGAGCGCCGGTGAAGTGGACGCGTCTTCTCCCTCCCTCAAGGTAATCGCCGACCACATCCGCGCCTGCGCCTTCTCGGTTGCCGACGGCATCGTCCCGGGCAATGAAGGCCGCGCCTACGTGTTGCGCCGCATCTGCCGCCGCGCGATCCGCCACGGCTACAAGCTCGGCGCGCGGGCACCCTTCTTCTACAAGCTCGTCGACGCGGTCGTCGCCGAGATGGGCGAAGCCTACCCCGAACTCAAGAATCCGAAAATCGCCGCCGTGCTCGAAGACGAAGAACGCCGCTTCTTCGCGACGATCACGAAGGGTATGGAACTCCTCGAAGATGCGATCGCCAAGTGCACGAACGGATGCCTCGACGGTGAAATCCTCTTCAAGCTCCACGACACGTACGGGTTCCCGGCCGACCTGACGGGCGACGTGTGCCGCGAACGCGGTCTCACGATCGACTCCGAAGGGTTTGACCGCGCCATGGAACGTCAGCGCGCCGCCGCGCGTGCGAACGCCAAGTTCAAGATGGCAGCGGGCCTCGAATATTCGGGCGCCGACACGGTCTTCACGGGCTACGAAACGCTTGTTGAAAGCGGTGCGAAGGTGATCGGTCTTTACCGCGACGGCGAAGCCGTCGAGCACGTCGACGCGGGCGAAGACTGCGTCGTCGTCTTCGACCGTACGCCCTTCTACGCCGAATCGGGCGGCCAGACGGGCGACAAGGGCGAAGCGAAGAACGCCACGTCGCTCCTCGAAGTGCTTGACACCTTCAAGGTGAAGGCGGCCGTCACGGGCGAACACTGCCACGTGCACGAAGGCGGCGTCTCGCTCGGCGACACGTTCGAACTTCGCGTCAACGAAGAACTCCGCGAAGCCACGATGCGCAACCACTCCGTGACGCACATCATGCACAAGGCCCTGCGTACGGTCCTCGGCGACGGCGTCGCTCAGAAGGGATCGCTCGTTTCGCCCAAGTCGACGCGCTTTGACTTCTCGTATCCGAAGCCCCTTACGGCCGAGGAAATCCGCAAGGTCGAAACGATCGTCAACGCCGAAATCCTTCGCAACACCGAAGTTGAAACGCGTGTGCTCCCGATCGACGAAGCCAAGGAAACGGGCGCCGTCATGCTCTTCGGCGAAAAGTACGGTGAAACCGTACGCGTGCTCAACATCGGCACGTCCGTCGAATTCTGCGGCGGCACGCACGTCAAGCGCACCGGCGACATCGGCTTCTTCAAGGTCGTGAGCGAAGCGGGCATTGCCGCGGGCATTCGCCGCATCGAAGCCGTCACCGGCACCGAAGCGCTTCGCTTCGTGCAGGAACAGGCCGAACTGCTGAGTGAAAGCGCCCACCGCTTCAAAGCCCCCGTCTCCGAACTGCCCGGCAAGATCGACGATCTGATGCAGACGCAGAAGGCCCTCGAAAAGGCCTTGGAACAGTTGAAGAGCCGCATGGCCGCCAAGCTCGGCGACACGCTCGTCGAACAGGCCGTCGACGTCAAGGGCGTCAAGGTGCTCGTCGCCCGCATGGACGGCGCCGACGCCAAGGCCCTTCGCGAAACGATGGACAAGGTGAAGGACAAGCTCGGTACGGCTGCGGCCGTGCTCGCGAGCGTCGTTGACGGTCGCGTGCAACTCGCCGCGGGCGTCACGAAGAACCTCACCGACCGCGTCAAGGCGGGCGAACTCGTCAACTTCGTCGCCCTCCAGGTGGGCGGCAAGGGCGGCGGCAAGCCCGACATGGCCATGGCGGGCGGTTCCGATGCCTCGAAGCTCGACGAAGCGCTTGCGGGCGTTGCGTCCTGGATCGAAGCCAAGCTCTGAGAAGGACGGGGGACATGACCGTCGAAACGTTCGTCCCGGGTTGCATCCCCTCGGAAGCGTCGAGCGAAACGCTCGACATTCCGGGGCTCGCCTGCCCGATGCCCGTTTTGAAAACCAAAAAGCGTCTCGCCGCCCTGGCGGCGGGCGCCCGGTTGCGAGTGATATCCACCGATCCGCACAGTCTTCGCGACCTTGCGGAATTCTGCCGTCAGACCGGGCACGCGTTGCTCGAGCAACACGAAGAGACGACGACGGAGGGTGTCCGTTACGTAACGGACATTCGCAAGCGATGCGAGTGACGCTCCCCTGACTGCGAAGCCCGGTTCCGACCGGGCTTCGTCACTTCGGGTGATCTTCATCGGATCGGCCTTTCGACCGCCCGTTGTCTCTCAACCGTTTCCACGACCTCTTTGCGCGCTCCGCCCTCCCGGAGACGCTTTTCGTCATGATCAGCGAACAAACCCGAGGCATCGTCCTTGCTTCCGGCGCCGGTCTCTGCTGGGGTTGCATGAGCGTGGCCGCTCAATACCTCTTCACGGACCTCGGTTTCTCACCCGAAGACCTCGTGTCGTTGCGCCTCCTGGCTTCGGGCGCGCTTCTCATTGCGATCGATTTTCTGCTCAATCCCCGAAACGTCGTCGCTCCCGTCTTCCGGCGCGAAAACCTCCCCGCGGTCCTTCTTTACGGCGCGGGCGTTCTGAGCGGGCAGTACACCTTTTTTCTATCGATCGCTCACACGAATGCGGGGACCGCCGCAATTTTGATCGGAACGCAACCCCTCATGATCCTTTTGTGGCTCGCCTTTCACGACGGACGACACATCACGCCCCGAGAAGGTTTTTGTCTGCTTCTTGCGCTTTTCGGCGTCGGCTGCCTCGTAACGAAAGGCGACCTTTCCTCGCTCGACTTTTCGGCGGCGGGCGTCGTCTTCGGACTCCTTTCCGCCGCCTCGGGCGCCTTTTCGACGATTCAGCCGCGAAACGTTCTGAGGCGCATCGGCGCGGGCCTGACGGCAGGCTGGGGGCTCTTTGCGGGCGGCTGCATCATGACCGTTTTCAACCCGCCCTGGGCCGCACGCGTCGCATGGACATGGGAGACCGTGGCCGCGTGCTTCGTCGTCATCCTGATTGGCACGGTCGTTGCCTTCTGGTGTTATCTCGCGAGCACCAAATACGTCTCGCCCGCCGTCACCGGACTTCTCGTTTCGTTCGAACCGCTCTCCGCCGTGGTTCTCTCGGCGCTTCTTCTCGGCGTCACGTTCGGTGCGTGGGAACTTGCGGGGGCGGGCGCCATCCTTGCGAATCTCGTGCTTCTTTCGCTGCGCCGCTCACGGTAAAGCACGCTATCAACTCGTACGATCGACGGCACCGTGCTCGGAGAATTCAAACGGGAACGCGCGACAAGGGACATACGCCTTTTTTCCGCGTTCCTCCTCCTTTTTTTCCTACGTCGACGGTCGAATTCAGAATTTTTTGATTTTTTTTTGCCGACCTCTTGCTTTTTTCAAAAAACCTCTGTATTATTCATCTCCTGCAATTGATGAGCGGCTGTAGCTCAGTTGGATAGAGTACCTGGCTACGAACCAGGGGGTCGTGGGTTCGAATCCTGCCAGCCGCGCCAATTTTCCTCAACGGGAAAATTAAGAAGAGTATTTCGAAAGAAATGCTCTTTTTTTTGCGTGCCGATTCGGTCTCTACGGAATATTCCTTAGTTTGCCTATTTTTTAAGCAACTCCGTAAGCCTTTGAAACTCCTTCATAAAATATCGTTTCGGACACATGTCCGCCGAGTTATACACAGGTTCTGTGGAAAACTGGGGACAACTTTTCCGCAATCGGTGGAAAAGCCGCAGACGATCGGTCGATCCGTTCGCCGAACACGCCGTAGACAAAAAGGCCCCGACGCATGTTCGCATCGGGGCGCGGTGTTCGGGTCCGGATCAGACCTCTGTGGACATCTTCCGGCGATCGTAGCGGCGGAATTCCACCGCGTACGGACGGTCGGGCACGGGTTCGAGCCGGTCGACCACCTCATAGGTCCATTCGTTCTCGGGCAACTCCGGAAAGACGGTATCGCCCTCGAAGTCCCGATCGAGCACCGTCACCCAGCAACGATCGGCCGAGGGCAGCGCTTCACGGTAGATTTCCCCGCCCCCGATCACGAAGATGCGGGGCGCGTCCGCCAGCAGCTTGAACGCCGCTTCGAGGCTCGTCACCGTTTCGGTCCCTTCGGCCCGGAAATCGGGATTGCGGGTCACCGCCACATTGCGGCGCCCGGGCAAAGGGCGACCGATTGAGAGGCGGGTCTTGCGTCCCATCACGATGGGCGAGCCCATCGTCGTACGCTTGAAAAACGCGAAGTCTTCGGGAATGCGCCAGAGCATGCGGTTGTCCGCACCGATGACGCCGTTGCGCGCACGCGCCACGATGAGTTCGATCATAAAAAAAGGGCGCCCCCGAGCTCGTGCGCTCGGACCGGACGCCGCTCCCTCCGAAAAGAAATGAAAGAAGAAGGCTTCGGACCCGTCAAACGGCCACGGGCGCCTTGATGTGAGGCCACGGATCGTAATCGACGATTTCGAAGTCCTCGTACCGGTAATCGAAAATCGACTCGGGTTTGCGCAGGATCCTGAGCTTCGGATACGGACGCGGTTCGCGCGAGAGCTGCAACTTCACCTGCTCGACGTGGTTGTCGTAGATGTGGCAGTCGCCGCCCGTCCAGACGAAATCCCCGACACCGAGATCGCACTGCGCGGCCACCATATGGGTGAGGAGCGCATAGCTCGCAATATTGAAGGGGACGCCGAGGAAAATGTCGCACGAGCGCTGATAGAGCTGGCAGGAAAGCTTCCCGTTCGCCACGTAGAACTGGAAGAGGCAGTGACAGGGAGGAAGCGCCATCTCGTCGACTTCGGCCGGGTTCCAGGCCGTCACGATGAGGCGGCGCGAGTCGGGATTCGTGCGAATCGCGTGAACGACGTTGGCGATCTGATCGATCGTACCGCCGTCGGCCTTCGGCCAGGAGCGCCACTGCACGCCGTAGACCGGACCGAGGTCGCCGTTTTCGTCGGCCCATTCGTCCCAGATCGAGACGCCGTTTTCCTTCAGGTAGGCAATGTTGCTCGAGCCCTTGAGGAACCAGAGCAACTCGTGAATGATCGAGCGGAGATGGAGTTTCTTCGTCGTCACGAGGGGGAAGCCCTCCTCAAGATCGAAGCGCATCTGATAGCCGAAGACGGAACGGGTGCCCGTTCCCGTCCGATCGGATTTCGGGGTCCCGTGTTCGAACACGTACCCCATGAACGTTTCGTACTGATTGCTCGGCACGGCACGGGTCCTCAGAAAAAAACACAAACGCTCGGCCGTCGCCCTTTTCGGAACGACGGCCGGAGACCAACCCGCATTTTAGCGGCTGAACGCGTGTTTATTTGTCAAGTGCCGTCCGCGGGGACGGACCGCACCGTCAATCGATGGGATTCACGGCGCCCGCAAACGGATAAGGGCCTGAAAAATCGTCAACCACGGGGATGAGCCCCGTGTGTGTCACCCAAGCAGAGTCGATCCGTTTGTGCAGCGCAAAACCCGGGGGTTCCAAGCGGAAGGCGTCTCCCCCTTCGGGACCGAAATCCAGTTCGATCGAGAGCGCAACCGGGGGCGCCGTCACCACGACGTTCGCGCCGAAAAGACCGACGATCGCCCGGTGCATGTGCCCCGTCGCCACCCGCACGTCGGAGCGCGCGGCAAGCACACGCAGCAATGCGTCGCGGTTTCCGAAAGACTCGTCCATTTTCGGCATGCCCGAGTGCAAGGGCGTGTGGTGCATGAAAAGGATCGTGGGCTTCGGACGGCCCGCACGACGGTCCGCGTCAAAGAGTGCTTCAAGGCGCGCGAGCGACGCGTCTTTTGCCTCGCCCCAGTGCGTGCCCGGAATCAGGGTGTCGAGCCCAACCGCACGAAAGTCGTCCGTTTCAAAAAGAAATTCGACGGGGGCGCTCGGAGAAACCTCTTCGGACGATTCCGTCAGTCCCTCGAGGTGCGCACGCATCGCCGTGCGTGAGTCGTGGTTTCCCGGGAGCATCCGTACGGGAGCGGCCAGACCCGAGAAAACCTCGCGCACGTGCCGGTACGATTCGACGTTCCCGTCGCAGGCAATGTCGCCCGTGACGACGATCAGGTCGACTTCGCGGGCTTTGACTTCGAGCCAGGGACGGATCGCATCGAGCCGCGAGGCCGTATCGGCTTTGCCGTAGGCGAGCACGCCCCTCGGTTCGACATGGAGGTCGGTGAGCTGAAGAATCGTGCTCATCGTCGTTACCCCGGAAAGGCCATTAGGTGCGCGGCGTTGACCGTGAGGCGCGCACGCGCGCCCGGGCGGATCGCTTCGCCCGCGCTCGCAAGATTGACTTTGAGGAGCTCCCCGGTGGCGGCCTCGACCGTCACGCGAACGAAATTTCCCATGAAGTGGAGATCCTTCACCTTGACGATGCGGTCTTCGAGCGCGACCGCCGCACCCTCCTCAAGCGCTTCGAGCAAGGCAACCTCGGGGCGGAAGTAGACGTCGACCGCTCCCGAATGGTTCGCGAGCCCCGCGGCGATGCCGTGCGCAAGCGAGCTCGCCGGCGTGGAAGCTCCGAGCCAGGAGAGCATCCCCGACTGGTAGGTGCCGCGCACGCGGTTGCTGCCACCCACGAAGCCCGCCACGAAACCCGAGGCCGGACGACGCCAAACTTCTTCAGGCGAGGCGGCCTGGTGAATGACGCCCCCTTCCATGACGACGATCCGATCGCCGAGCACCATGGCTTCGTCCTGATCGTGCGTGACGATAACGGCCGTAATGCCAAGTTCGCGCAGGATGACAGCAAGCTCTTCGCGCACCTTGTGGCGGATCTGCGCGTCCAGAGCCGAAAGCGGCTCGTCGAGAAGCAGAATCTTCGGACGGATCGCCAGGGCGCGCGCAAGCGCGACGCGCTGGCGCTGCCCGCCCGAGAGGGCAAGCACGTTGCGGCGCTTGAATTTTTCAAGGTTCACGAGCGCGAGCATTTCGTCCACGGTCTTTTCGATCACGGCCTTCGATTCTCCGCGCACCTTAAGGCCGTAGCCCACGTTTTCCTCCACCGTCATGTGGGGGAAAAGCGCGTACTGTTGGAACATGAAGCCGATACGGCGCTTCTCGGCGGGCACGTGCGTCATGTCTTTGCCGCCCACGATGAGCTGCGACCCTTCGTCGGGCGTCTCCAGCCCCGCGATGATGCGCAGTAGCGTCGTCTTCCCGCAGCCCGAGGGGCCGAGGAGCACCGTACGGCAACCCGCTTCGAGGGTGAGGTTGAAGGGCGAGAGCACGCGGGTCGAGCCGTAGTGCTTGCTCATGTTTTTAAGTTCGATGGAAACGGATTCGGTCATGATGTCGGTTCGTTGAGTTCATTCGAGCTGCGTCGCCGAGGGGTCCGGTCGTCAGGCCGCCTCGTCCGCGAGGCGTCGCGCTTCGGCACGCTTTTTGATCCATTCGGGGAGCGCCTGCATGAGCGAGAGCAGCGGCACGAGGATCACGAGGAAAAGGAACGTATAGGCGCTTCCCACTTCGAGACGCATCGACGCGTAGCTGTCGGCCATGCCGACGGGGAGCGTCTTCGTATCGGGCGTCTGGAGCATCCAGGAGATGTTGAATTCGCCGAGCGAGACGGTCATCACCATGAGGGCGCCCGCGAGAATTCCCGGCATCGCCACGGGAACCACCACCTTCGTGAACGTGGTCCACGGGGAGGCTCCGAGCGTGGCGGAGGCTTCTTCATAGGCCGCGATCGGCTCGACGCGCAGAACCGCCATGACGCTTCGCACCATGAAGGGGAGACAGAACATCACGTGCCCGCAGAGGATGAAGAGCGAGCTGTGTCGCAAACTTGTAAATCCTCCCCAGACAAGCAGAATCCCGAGACCGATCGCGAGCCCCGGCATCGAAAGCGGCAGAATGAGGGCTTCTTCGAGAAACGCTGCCCAGCGCTTGCGCTCTTCGCGCACGAGGATCCAGGCGGCCGGAACCCCGATCGCAACGCAGATCACGAGCGCCCCGCAGGCAAGACCGATACTGCGCAGGATCGTGTCGCCGTAAATGTCGAGCACTTTCGCAATCCAGTCCGTGGTGAACCCGGCCTTCATGCCGCGGAAGGCGTTCTTCATGAAGGCTGTCGCCACCATCTGGACGACGGGCACCATCAGAAAGAGGAGCGTGAGGGCGGTGAGCGCCGCCGAAAGCACCGTCGTGGCGCTCAGGTCTTTGAATTTCGTTTTCATTTTTTTCTCCGGCTCAGCGGTCGCTCCGGCCGCCCGCGAAGCGCGCGAGCACGAGCATCGCCCACGTAATGAGACCGAGCACGACCGAAAGCATGGCGGCCGAGGCGATGTTGGCCGAGAGCGTGAATTCGGTGTAAATCGTGATCGGCAGCACGTTGATATCGGTCGCGAGCGTGAAGGCCGTACCGAAGGCGCCCATCGAGGTTGCAAAACAGATCGCACCCGTCGAGAGGAGCGCGGGCATCAGAGCGGGAACCGTCACGTCCTTCAGGATGCGCCAGGAGCTCGCGCCGAGCGTTCGGGCCGCTTCTTCGTACATGGGTTCGATCTTGCGGGTGGCCGCCATCACGGTCGTCACGACGCGGGGAATCGAAAAGTAGAGGTACCCGAAAAAGAGCCCCGCCATGCCGTAGGCGAAGACAAGCTTGCCCGCGCCGAGTGAGGAAGAAATCATCGAAGCGATCCCGTTGCGACCGCCCAACATGATGATCATGAACCCCACGACCACGCCGGGGAAAGAAAGCGGCAACGTAATGAGCGCGACGACGGCATTGCGCCCCGGGAAACGGTGGCGCTCGAGAAAGAGCCCCGTCAGGCCGCCGAGCACGACACTCGCGAACGTGACCGCCACCGAAAGAAGTACGGTCGACACCATGCTCGTCGCGTAGCGCGGGTTGGTGAGGATCTGCCCGTAGAGAAGAATCCCCTCCTCGGTCGAGACCGAAGCGGGTAGCAGTCGGAGGACCGGCAAAACGAAAAAGGCCGTCAGAACGGCGAGTGCCGGAATAAGAAAAAGAATGTGGGTGCGCTTCATCGAGAAGCCCCTCGGCGGAGGGTTCGGAAGGTGGTTCGGAGGGCTCGAAAGGTTCGAATCGGAAGGGGCGTCAAACGCAACGTCGAACGCGGATTCGAAGGGGCGCTCGGCGGGGGCGCCCCCTGAACGCCCTCGAGTCCCAAAACGAAAGCCGCTCCGGACTCGACCGAACCGGCTTCGGGAAGGAACACCCCGGCGCGGACCGACCGCGTCCGGGAATTCGGTGCGTCAGCTCTTGACGGCCTTGAGATAGGCCTCGCTGAAGGCCACCTGCACGGCCGCCATCTTCGCGTAGTCGACGCTGCCCGCACGGGCGTATTCGGAAGCCGGCAGGAACTTCGCCGCCGCTTCGGGAGCAAGCTTTTCGATATCGCCCACGACCGGACGGAGGTAGTTTTCCGCCCAGTGCTTCTGCCCCTTTTCGGAGAGCACGAAGTCGATCACGCGACGACCGGCCTCGGCGTGCGGTGCGTTCTTGACGAGCGACATTACGTAGGGAACCTGGATCGTGCCTTCCGACGGGATGACGAATTCGATCGGCGCCTTGTCGGTGTAGCGGGCGCGATAGGCGGAGAAGTCGTAGTCGAAGAGGATCGGAATTTCACCCGAGAGGCAACGGGCATAGGCGGTCTGCTTCGGAACGACGGGGCTGTTCTGCATCAGGGCCTTGAAGTAATCGAGCGCAGGCTTGAAGTCGTCGAGCGTTCCGCCCAATGCGTGGTTCGCGGCCACCGCGCAGGCATAACCCACGAAGGCCGACGACGGATCGAGAAAGCCCATGAGGCCTTCGTACTTCGGGTCGAGCAGGTCCTTCCAACCCTTCGGTACGGGCAGACCGTCGAGCGCTTCGACGTTGACCATGAAGCCCACGGTGCCCGCGTGGATCGACACCCAGGCACCTTCGGGGTCCTTGAGGCCTTCGGGAACCTTCTGCCAGCCTTCGCCCTTGTAGTTTTCGACGAGCCCCTGGTTCTTCGCGTTGATCGCAAAGGAGATGCCGAGGTAGGCGGCGTCGGCCACCGGGTTCTTCGCTTCGGCGATGATCTGCGAGACGGCCTGACCGGAATTCTTGTTGTCCATCGGGACGTCGATCCCCGTTTCCTTCTTGACCAATTCGAGCATCGCGCCCCAACCGGCCCATTCGGCCGGGCAGTTGTAGACGATGGCGCGCGAAGCGGGCGCGGCAAAGGCGTTCGAGAGACCGAAACCGTTCAGAAGAAGCGCCGAACCGAGAAGGTTGCGGCCGAACTGACGACGCGTAAGCATGGTGTGTCCTTGAGATGAGGGCCCCGGAAGTCGGGAGCCGGGAAAACGGGTGTTTTTGGGTTGCGGCTCATCCTAAGGACGTCCCATGACAGTTCAATGACAAGTCCGTGACGTTCTTTTGACGGCTGCCGGGCGGATTTCCGAACTTTCCCCGACCGCGCGAATCGTTCCCCGTTGACACCCGCCGAAGGTCGCGAGCTCGCGCACCGAGACCCTCGGTCGGCGATCGGTAGGGGAAACTCGCGAAAAATAAAATGCATCTTCCGTATAACTTTTTTCTTGCTTTCCTTCTGTCGCCTTCCTATACTTCGGAAAATCGGTATTTCAAATACATATTTTTTTGAGAAACCCCGTCCGAACGAGATACCGCCCCGTCGATTTACAAGGAGACCCCGACGATGTTCTGCATCCAGTGTGAACAAACGACCAATACCCCCGACATGCACGGCTGCGCCTTCCGCGGCAACTGCGGCAAGACCCCCGAAACGTCCGACCTTCAGGACGTGCTCGTGGCGATGCTCGAAAGCCTTGCGGCCCGCGCGCTTACGGCCGAAGCCGAAGGGATCGACATCTCGAAGGCGGCGCTCTTCGTGCCGCGCGCGTTCTTCTCGACCTTGACGAACGTGAACTTCGACCCGGTGCGTATCACCGCCTACATTCACGAAGCCGAAGCGATGCGCGACGAGCTCGCCGCTGCGGGCGCAAAGTGCCCCGATCATCCGCTCGCGGACTTCTCCGTGAAGGGCCTCTGCGCCTCCGCGCTTCCCGCCGCCTGCCGCGAAGCGTCGTTGCGTCGCGAAGAACCGAACGCCGACATCGCGGGTCTGCGCCTTCTCGCTCTCTACGGCCTCAAGGGTACGGCCGCCTATCTCGAACACGCCGTCGCGCTCGGCCTTCGCGACGCTGCGCTTGAACGGCGCGTTCTCGAACACCTCGCCCGCATCGGTTCGCCCGAGGCGGGGGCCGACGAACTCCTCGCCGACGCGTTGGAGATCGGGCGCCTCAACCTCGACGTGATGGCCGCTCTCGAAAAAGCCAATACGACGAGCTTCGGCAATCCCTTCCCCGCCCAGGTGAATACCGCGCCCGTCAAGGGGAAGTGCATTCTTGTTTCGGGTCACGACCTGCGCGACCTGAAGCTCGTCCTCGAGCAGACGGAAGGCAAGGGCATCAACGTCTACACGAACGGCGAACTCCTTCCCGCACACGCCTATCCCGAACTTCGCAAGTACCCGCACCTCGTCGGCAACTACGGCTCGGCCTGGTACAAGCAGCAGACGGAATTCGCCGCGTTCCCCGGCCCCATCGTCATGACGACGAACTGCATCCTCGACCCGAATCCCGGGCACTACGCGAACCGCATCTACACGCGCAACATGGTGGGTTGGCCGGGCTGCACGCACCTCGATACGGACGACTTCTCGGTCGTCATCGAAAAGGCGCTCGAAATGCCGGGCTTTGCCGCCGACGAACCGAAGCGCACCGTGACGACGGGGTTCGGGCGCGCCGTTCTCGAAGGGGCCGCTGACACCGTGCTGAAGCTCGTGGATGAAAAGACCCTCCGTCACGTCTTCCTCGTCGGGGGCTGCGACGGGGCGCGTTCGAGCCGCTCCTACTACGCGGACTTCGTCGAGCAGGTTCCCGCCGACTGCCTCATCCTGACGCTTGCCTGCGGCAAGTACCGCTTCAACGACAAGGCGCTCGGCCACGTGGGCGGCCTCCCGCGCCTTCTCGACGTCGGTCAGTGCAACGACGCCTACGCCGCCGTACGTCTTGCGGTGCTCCTTGCGGAAAAAGCGGGTTGCGGCGTGAACGATCTTCCCCTCACGCTCGTTCTTTCCTGGTTCGAGCAGAAGGCGATCGCGATTCTTCTCACGCTCCTCGCGCTCGGCGTCAAGGGGATGTACATCGGCCCGACGCTCCCCGCGTTCCTCACACCCAATCTTGTGAAGACGCTCGTCGACGCGTACGACCTCCACGTCGTCTCGACCCCGGAAGCCGACCTGAAGGCAATCCTCGAGTAAGGGTCGGTGCCCGCGCGCCGGGAAGCGCGCGGGCCCTCGAAAAACAGAAACCGGAAAAAGGCGCCGATTTTGCGGAAGTTCTCCTCGCAAAATCGGCACTTTTCTTTGTTTGGCCGTTTCGCGCGTTGCGAGTGTTACCCGACGTGCCGTAAAGCCCCGCCGTTCACGGCGGGGATATAAGGCACCCGCGCGAAGCGCGGACCGATGCCTA
>ENA-UERU01000139-UERU01000139.1-human-gut-metagenome-genome-assembly--contig:-NODE-139-length-69503-cov-4.315934_pt1 | contig 69503 bp, 70 predicted proteins | sample MGYA00242988_ERZ507989 | MGnify/ENA primary metagenome ERZ507989 (study PRJEB26167, sample SAMN06115519) | human gut metagenome | host: Homo sapiens | place: China:Hunan | collected 2015-08-21 | study...
TGCATGGCCTCTTGAATGTAGTAAATCGCCTTCATTCCTTCTGTTGGTATTTCTATAGGTTCTAGATTGTCTACATCTATATTAAGCATAGCTATTCTACAAAAACTTATATGTATAATATTTATAAAAAGTTCATATCTTTTTTCTATGGGGGTATTGTTAAAAGCTACGCTAAAGTTATTACAAAATGAATCAATCTGTTCTTCTTTTGTGTTTCCTGATACTTTTATTTCATCAGCTAGATATAAGTGTTTTTCTTGAACTTGTGTCTTGTTCTCGTTTGAGTAGGCTACAATATTTTTACTTTCTGTTTTGTTTTTTATATAGTGATAGACTTTTAAACAAAAAATAACCGCAAGAGCTACAGTGACTTGAATCCCAATATTCTTTATTTTTTCTTTATTCATTGCATTATGTTAGTAGAATTTATCAAAATGAGAATAAAATTGGCAGTCAATCCTTGCGACTGCAAACAAAGTTGGCAGTCCTGCCAACACCACCCCCGGCAATCCTTCCGTAGACCTCCCCATACCCCCTCAATGAGATTATCAATCCGACATGCTACCGTATGATTACGGCATGTTAGGCGTATTTGATTGCAAATGAATTGCAAAACGGCCCATATATTATATAGGTTCAACGGCTCGACTCCCTCCCTGTGACCATCCCCCACAACCATGAGAGCGGCGGGGAGGGCATGGGGGGAATCGGGGATCAATCAGATAGCGGTAGGCCCTTCACATTTTTCAGCAAATTTTGGTCTGCCTATATGATAACGGAAAGGAAACGGTAAGACAATATACGAGTCTATAAGGTAACGTATAGATTCTGATCATTAAGGTGATCTTGATCTAAATTAGATCTCTTTGTTTAAGTCCCACGTTCGGTTCTTTAGGGTAACGTAAGATTTTTTAAGATACTGAAAGTAGCTTCTTGTCGAATTTATTTTTCGCTCTCTCCGAAGGTGCAACCTAATTCCAACTATCTTTCGATATTGAATAAATAGAATATTCTATCAATATCATCAATCATAATGATTTCAACTAGTTAGAAAGTCAGCATGATCATGGATCACAGATCATCCATCTTAATAAAATCAGTATGTTAGAAAATGACCCTAGAAGGGAGGTCTTCCCCGAAGGGATAGAGGGAGGTCTACATGCTTCCCTCTCCCCTCACGTTCTACCGGAGGATCTTCCTCGTACCCCTCCCCCCACCAGTCCAGTTTCTTAATCTTTTATAGTGCTGATGCCCACCTGTATCATCATTTCCTTTGACAACCGTGCCGTGGAAAGTGAACAGCATCTCCGAGAGTGCGGGGTTGTTCGTAATTCCGATCTTCACGTTCACCCCCTTAGCATTCCCTTCCCATGCCTTCATCTCCTCCAGCATGAGGTGGTCTTGGCGGAGGAGCATCCTCTTGTCCACATCCTGTCCCATCTGTTCGACCCAATACCCGACCGCCATAGCGAGGCTGTCGAGGCGGTCGTCATGAGCGAGGCTTCCCCTGTCTCTGGTAATCCGGCTCATCTGGTACATGAGCTGGTACTTGAGGGCCGTCTCAGGGGGGAGGTTCTTAGTGGAGAGGTTGTAGTCCCAAAGGATGAGGTTCTTGTCGATGACGAGCTTGTGCTGGTTCATGACGGGTTCGAGGGTGTCGATGATCCGTGCTTCCTTTTGCTTGCTGTGCTTGACCTCTTCGATGCGGCAGGGGTGTGTCTTGGTGAAGTATGGGCTGATGAGCTTGGTGAACATGCCGTCCCCGAAGTTGGCCTCGATGATGACATGGTTGACGGATTGCTGCTTGGCAAGCTGGACGATGGAGGAAAGGGTGGCCTCGCTGTAGCCTTCCTGATAGGCCCGCATTGCCGTGACGTACAGGTAGCCGTTCAGCATCTTCACGACGCACACGGCGGTTTCGTCCTTGCCTCGTCCAGCCGGGTCAATCGCCATGACGGAACCTGTGTACGGGAGCCATGTGCCGTGGAGGAAAGCGGGGCCATAGTACCTGCTGTCCCCGTTCAGGCCGACGCAGGGGACGTCGTTCAGGATGTTTGTGGTGCCCGCAGCCCATATGGGTTTCTCCGGGGCGTCGGTAGCCGAACACGACATGACAATCAGATCCCCGAGCTTGAGGGGATACTTCTCCATGTCGGAGAGCCGGGTGTCGAGCATGAACTGGAGCTGGAACCCGCTGCGCCCATACGAGAGTTCGCGTTCGAGGAGGTCGTCGTCCGAGAACCTGCGCGGGTCCGTGGTGCGCCCGACAAGGGTAGGGGAGTCTTCAAGTCGCTTGAGGATGAATGGGGCCAGCCGTTCGCTGCCGTAGTTGATGAGCTGGTCATCTGACGGATACCGTGCGGGCCATACGCGGACGGCATACCCACGGTCAGGAAGCTGGTTGTAGAGGGATTGTTCGGTCTGCGGGGTGCCGAGATACGTGATGGTGCCGCCGGGTTTCAGGATGGCGTCGAACTCTTTAACCGCTTCCGAGAGCTTGTCCCGCATGGATTGGGTGAAGCTGTTGTTCGGCACTTCAATGTCGTCCGCAATGATCTCGTCGGCGCGTCCGCCCGTGATCTGCGAGAAGATGCCTTTCGACGTGACGCTCGGCGCATGGTCGGCACGGGCGGGGCCAACGTCGAAGGAGAGCTTCGAGCAGCGCTGGTCGGCGCGGGGGATGAGGCATTGAAGGATAGGGATTTCATTGATGAGCCTCATGCAGAACGTCGTGAAGTTGTCGGCGCGGTCTTTCGATGCGGACAGCACCATGAATTTGAGGTTGGGGTTCTGCCGGAGCCTCCAGACGACATAGGCCGCCGTAATCCACGACTTGCCCACGCCTCGGAAGGCTTCGATGATCTTTCGCCTCGGCCCATGCTGGAGGTACAGGGCGATGTCGAGCTGAATGGGGGTGGGGTCGGGAAGGTTCAGGTGCCGCCAGACAAGCGTGAGGAAGACCCGGAAGTCGGCCAGCTTCTCCGGCATCGGGGGGATGGAAGTCGGGGTGTTCGTAACAAAACCTCCTGTGGTTGAGAAAAAAAGCCCCGAGAGAAGCCTCCTGACCATCGGGTCGGAAAAACTTCTTTCGGGGCTGTTTCATTGAACTGGTGGGTGTTTTTCAGGAAAGATTGCGTCTCAGGCGTTCGGAGAGTATCGCGCGTTGCTCAGGCGTCATGGCGCGGCGTTTGGCCTCGCGTTGTTTCCTGTAGTGCAGCAGCGGGCACCAACTGAATTCATCCATCGAACACTCGCTGGCTTTAAAGTCCGGGCCGGAGCAGTCCTTGCATTTTTCCTTGATGGCCTGAAACGCCGTGAGTGGAACGGCCCTCTTGATGTCTTCCCCGTGGAAGCTGAGTGCGACGTATTCTTCGCCTCGGTTGTCGGGATTCTTGCCCATCCGGTACGGATAGAGGGCACAGCGACTCACGGTGCAGAGCTTTACCTCAAGAGCTGATTCCCCGCAGCAGTCGAGGCATTTCAGCCGGATCGCCCGAAGAGGAGTGAGGTTGCCGCTGCTGGCGAAGCGTTCCTTGTCTCGGGCGACGATGGCCTTGAGTTCATCCTTGGGAACATTGATGGGAGGGAGCTTTTTACATGACATGATGCTTTTCTCCAAAAACAGCCCACAGGCTGACGGTTTTCCGGTGAGTAAAAGAAAACCCGACCAACGAGTCATGCGCTCGAAGATCGGGTTTTAAACAGGGCGTGTTTGTGGGTTTTAGTTAAGAAGGCTCACTTCATCTTTCGAGACATCCTCGAAGGTCGGAAGGTTCGCCACAAGATCCTGTACGTCGGGGTTCGCGGACCCGGCACAGTCGATGCCGTTGTCCTTGAGGAATTTGATCGCGGCGTTGATGTCCGCCGTGGATGCATCGCCGGACTGGAGACGGGACGTAAGGAGCTTCGCCACAACGCCGTGAAGTTCCGCGAGTGCGGACTCGGATGCGCGATTATCCTTGGAATTATTGAGAATAGTAGTGATAGACATAGGATTGATTATCCGATATTAGAATGAATGGAGCCTTCTTTTGTTGTTGTAATCATAGGCGACGGATAACACAAAAGGAGGCCGCCTATGCCAGAAGATATGGCAAAGGATGTCCTTGTCCTTGTAGCTGGTGGTCTGATTTTGGACTTCCTGCGCTACATTGGCAGGGAGATTAAGAAGCTATTGAAACGACGGTAAAGGCAGACCCCGGTCGGCGGGGCAACGCCTTCCGGGGTCCTCTTTTTAGGATGATAACCATCTAATCCGACAAAAGAAGGCTCATATTCATTAACCTACCGCTGCCGGGGGCAAGGGAGTGTTGGCGCACTTCCTTGCCTTTTTGTTAGTATTTTTTAATACCAATTGGTATTTTTTTCAAGAAGAATATTTCATTCTAACAACTGTTAAAATGAAGATTACAAATTAAGGTTTTGAAATCACAATCATGCCACTGAGTATTATTGTTATTATTAACCATAAGATACGTTCCATCCAGTGACTGTTCCCCTTCCCCTGCGCCACATCCAGCTCCAGCTTTCGGAGGCGGATGTCGATGCTTGTGATGTTTTCCTTGAAATGGGAAACCTGCTCGGAGAGGACGGCGTTGGAGAGGAGGAGTTCTTTAAGGTCTTTGAGGGTGTCTTTGATTTCGACGATGGCGGTATTGAGGAGGGAAATGTCAGCTTCATGGGCGCAGGGCGTTGCCATTTAGCCTCCCGCGTTTCTGAGTTCAGGAGGGTATTGGAGGCGTTTGCGTTCGCTTTCATAGGCACTCCGGCAATGATTCGGCTGCCAAAAGAACAGCGTGTCCACAAGCTTACGGGGCCATGCGCGGATGCCTGCCTGTTCCCACCGCCAGCATCGGCTGCTCAGTGTTTCGTCGGGCCAGCCCATGAACAGGGTGTTGAGGAATTGATCGAAGCCGATGAGGATGTGTTTTCCGTAGGTCACGCGGCTTCAACCTCTTCCGGCGTGGTCGCGGCCTCCACCGCCGCCTTGCGTCCCCCGCCCCACTGCATCATCTCGTTCTTGTGCTTCATGGCCCCGCCCGCGTAGAGCGCGAGGAAGCCCGATGCGTCGAACGTCAGGCGCGCCAGCTCATTGTCCGGTACAGTGTAGGCATTCCACGTCACTGAGTTGGGCAGGCCCGGCATCCCTGCCTGCCTCATCAGACAGACGTTCGCCGTGTCGGAGAAGTTCTGCTGATCATCAAGCGCATAGCTGAAATGGTAGGTCACGCCGTCCACAGCATAGTCGAACCCGGCAAGGATGGCGGCGGACGTTTCCGCGTCGATCCGTGCCTTCTTCGCTGTTTTCAGTTCCTCTAGCGTGGGTACATAAGGCTTTTCTTCGGTCACACATTCTGGATGCGCTTCGGCGTAGGCATCCACTTCATCCCACTCCTGTGCATATTCGGCGGAATATGGGTAAACATGATAAGGAAGTCCGTTTTTTGTGATGACATAGGAGTCATCAAATGTACGGTGAATAATTTGTCCATAATTATACATAAATTACCTATCCTATTTTAATAGCTAGCATTACTTCACGTTCAGAAGATGCATATACTTTTGTACCTCCAGCAACAGTCCCTATTCCCTTTTCACTTGTCATGTATGTCCATGTTCCCCCCGAAGGTATTAAAGGATAGGTTGTTTCATTCAAGGCCCACTTTGAACTACCTATGTGAACACCACTACATGCGGCGGCTTGATAACTCGTGCTCCCCGCAGGCCCTTGCGGTCCCTGTGGTCCTTGCGGGCCTGTTGCACCAGTAGCTCCTGTTGCTCCTCTAGGACCCTGTGGCCCTGTCGCGCCTGTATCTCCCTTGGGGCCTTGGATGCCTTGCGGTCCCTGTGAGCCTTGCGGCCCCGTCGCGCCTGTAGCTCCCTTCTGCGCGATCAGCGTCCAGTAGGTGGTGTTCGTGGGCAGGATGGATGAGGTGGAAGTATGGCCTTTCTTGCAGGCGTAGGAGCTTCCGTTATAGGTCACCACGTCAATCTGCGCGGTGGTGCAGACATACGCGACGTTTGCGGCCCATGCGCCTTTCAGGTTGAGCGAAGTTCCTTTGGGGCCTGCCACCCCCTGTGGTCCAGCGGGGCCTTGCGGTCCAACAGGGCCTTGGATGCCCTGTTTGCCGATGGGTCCTTCGGGGCCTTGAACCCCCTGCGCTCCAATGAGGTTTACGGGGTCAGCCCATGAGCCGTCAGGATTCTGGAAGGCCAGTTTGGTTCCAGCCCATTTATGTTCCGGAGCGGTCCCCTGCGGGCCTTGTGGCCCCGTTGCGCCTGTATCTCCTTTAGGTCCTTGGATGCCTTGATTTCCCTTGTCGCCTTTAGGCCCTTGGATGCCGGGAGCCCCGTCCTTGCCGTCCACGCCAGCAGGTCCCCGTTCTCCTGTCTCTCCTTTGTCGCCTTTATCGCCCTTCATTCCGGTAGCGACCCAATAGTCGGTGGCGACATCAGGTTCCCGGTTTATGGGGACGTCCTTAATCGCTTGATAGGCGATCCCCCGATAGAGGACCCAATCCAAGGTTTCATAAGCTTTCCCCGCATCCCACTCGCCTTTATAGGTGGGGCGGACCTTGCCGATTTGCATGATGTTGCTCACGCTATAATGACCTCCAATATTCCGGTTTCCGGGTTGAGGTTGAACATGGAGCTGTCCACAGGGCCTCCGTTATACTCAAACTGCAAGTAGCCATCTGTATTGACAGAGAAGTTTCCGAATGTGAGAGGCAGCGGAGAATCCCCGATGGGGCCTTTGTCGCCAGTCGCTCCTTTAGGACCTTCGGGGCCTTGGGGACCACGCTCTCCTTGAATGCCGCGAGGCCCTTCCGGTCCCATCGGGCCTACAGGTCCGGTTTCGCCCCGAGGCCCTTGAGCGCCAGTTGCCCCTTGGATGCCTTGCGGACCTTGGGGGCCGCGCTCTCCAGTCTCCCCTTTTGGCCCTTGGATGCCTTGCGGACCCATCGGCCCCTGCTGTCCTTCCGGGCCTCGTTCGCCTTGGATGCCCTGCGGCCCCTGTATGCCGCGTGGCCCTTGCTCTCCCTGTGCGCCGGGAAGACCTTGTGGCCCTTCCTGTCCCATCGGACCTTGTGGCCCAACGGGGCCAGCGGGGACATACAAGGTCATCTTTCCGGACGTGAAATCATATTCGCCGCGACCGGGCGCGGTGGGGGACTCCTGCACGTCGATCCACATCTTGCGAAAGTAGTTGATCTCGATCTGTGTCTTGGCGAATACCTCTTCGACTTCCTTGAGGATTTTCTCAGCCTTGTCCTTTGCGGCGACGGCGGTTTCCCCGTCGAGGGCGTCGTAGGCTTCCTGCGCGATGTAGAGGAGTTGCGTCACCGCGAGGTCAAGGTCGGCCTCGGTGAGCGTGGAGCCGTCGCGGAAGTCCACGGCGGGCGTCACCTTGTCCGTGATGCGTTGGATGCGGATAGACGCCCCGTTGGGCGGGGCCGTGACGAAGCGTATGGTGCCGGATGTGTGCCATGAGTAGGCGAGGGCGTTCTGTTCCGCTTCGTCAAGGCTGACTTTGACGTCGGAGATTTTCAGGTAGGGAAAGGGGACGATATAGTCTTGGGTCGTTCCGTCGCCCGTATAGGTGACGTAACTGTAGGACATAAATGCTCCTTGAAGGTTATGGGATGTTAAGGGATGTTGCCTGTGGTACGGTGATGACGTATCTACGGAGGATGAAAGAGGAGGAAAGCGATGTCCAAAGTCGTTGTGGTTATAAGAGAAGGTGGGGAGGAGGATTGGGGTGATGAGATTGAATTATTACTGAATATTGTAAAAGATATTATGGATAATCTATTTCATAAATCGGCATGTGAAGATGTTTATGTTGAATATTCAGAATATGGCCCAATGGTTGTTCTTGGAAGATATATAAATAAAAAATGCTATAATATTTTACTGAGTGCAACAAGTTCATATTGGGCACAATTTATTTACCAGTTTTCACATGAATATTGTCACATACTTATAGGTACAGAAAAGACGTTCCCTCATTGTGTTGCAGGTAATTATTATTTTATGTGGCTTGAGGAAGCTCTTTGTGAACTAGCTTCTCTAGTTACACTTCAATATACTTATTGGATGTGGAAATATAAATGTAAATTTGATAAAGGTAATTATATGCCTTGTTTAGAGAAATATTTTGTAAACCGACTTTCTCTTGTCCCAGAATATGGCGATTTCAGAACATGGCTTGCTGATAATTATAAAGTATTATCTAGAGATTATATCAGAGAATATCGGGGAAATATCCGCGTAGATGAGAGTGTGAGGCTTCGGGGTGCCGTGGTAGCCCACGCTCTGCTTCCGCTATCACTTCATCCCAGATTTTGGGTACTGATAGGCAAGCTAGAAGAGTTTCAACCTTTTCTGGAGAGCGATAAAATCTGTATGCTTCTTCAAGCATTATCTGTTGTTGTGGAGAAAGATCCTGCTTTAGTTCACTGTTTGAAAGATATTCAAGATATTTTAACACCCACTTGGTTGAATACTCCCAACGTATTGCGTACTTAATCGCGGTACGCGCGACGTAAGCACCATTTTCAACTTGACCGCGTGCTCCTTCTGGGCCGGGATAGCCACACATAACAAAAACTCCTTGTTTGAATTTGTTGATAAGAATGATGAAAAGGCGGCCTTCATGTGATCATCGGGATCGGAAGGTCGCCTTTTCATCCGTATGGTGGGTGTGAGGCGGGGAGAGGGAGTTAATACGTTAGAAGCGCATCCAAGAGTTCCTGTTGGTTGTTTTCCGTCATGGTCCCGCGTTTGGAGGCGAGGCGTTGGTAGTCGGATTTCCGCACTTCATGGCGGAGGCTATCGTCCTCGCTGAGCAGTTCGTCTTGCGCTTTCTGTCGGTATGCATGGATGATGCGGTTGATGGCGACGGCGCGGGGGCCGCGTTCCTTGTCGGGCGGATCTCCAATGGTGTTCCTGTCGATGCCGTATTGCTGGCTGGCGAACAATTCCCCTAGGGACTCATGCAGCGTTTTGCCGCCGATGGTCGTCGTGCCGTGCAGCTCGTTGAGCCGGGAATACTGTGCCGTGGAAAGCTCGACGCCATGTAGTTTCTTGGCGGGCGGGCCATAAATGCCTTCCGCCATCCTGTTCAGTTCATCGAGCACGGGGTCGTTGGCATTCGAGGGGATGAGGTTGTAGTTGATGGTATCTCCAGTGACCCAATTCCTCCGGGCGGGGAGGGTTGAGGACCAGCCGGGGATGGTGTTCATGGTGTAATCCATAAAGTCTCGCATCTCGCGCATGGGATCGTCGGCCTGCTGGCGCGCGAATCGGGCCGCCGACGCGAAGGGGACGAGGGTAGCCCCCATCCTGCCGAAATACTGGATGGCCTTTTCATTGGGATCATTGATGAAGTCTATAAGTTCGCTGATTCCCTGCATGTACGTCTTTGACGTGACGTTGTTCGACAGGGCGGCTACAGCCATAGAGACGGCATCATCATACTGGTCTTTGTTGAGATACTGGCCCGCAACGGCAAGGTCTGCGGCAATGCCGAGGAACATCCCTGCGGGATCGAGACGTCTGTAGGAGAGGTATTTGTCCCCGACCTTGATGCTGTAGGGCTGCCAGCCTGTGGCTTCAAGGGCTTGCCTGAGCTTGTTGTCCTTCGGAGGGGAACCTGTGATCTGCCCGCTGTGCGCCATCATGACGGCTCCGGTCCACATCAGGGCACCCATCGCCATTTTGGATTGGGCGAGGGCGGCTTGTTCCCCGCCCTCCTTGATCGCCTCCCGGTAGGTTTTGGTCATCTGCGCGACGCCGGGCGTATGGGCCACGAAGTCGCGGAACAGGTTCGTCGGCGTCTTGATGAAGGGTATGGCGATGCGGAGGACGGGGTGGGTGTTGGCAAGGTTCTGGATGCCGCCGCCAAGCGTGTTCCGTCCGAGATCCTGCGTCCATGTGGATTCCCTTGCGTACTGGATGCTGTCCTTGACGGCATCGTCCACATAGCGGCCCCGGATGGCGGAACCGTCTTTCTTGAAAGCGAGGGCAAGCCGCTCCTCGACATAGTGGGCCAGCTCCCCGGCATCCTTGATGCCCGCTTCCCGGCCTTCCCGCAGGAGCGAGGCGGAGAGGGAAGATCGGTAGTTCAACTGCTTGAAGAACTCGTCGGTGCTCATCAGCAGCCGGGAGGGGATGCGGAGATAGGGACCGACCAGACCCATTGCTCGGGCTATGTTCTCTTGAAGGGGGGACAGCTCGGTCCCCTTCGGGGCATCCTTGAGCATGAGGTTGCGGATGTTCTCATAGGTCATCGCCGCCGAGTTGGTTTCCATCTTTCCGCCCATCCGGTCGAGGATGTTGTCCTCCACCTTCCACGCCTTTTTCGCCAGACGGAAGCTGTCATTCCAGTAACGAAACAGGCCGGAGAAGGTGTCGAGGGCTTCGCGCTGCACGGCGTCATCCCGCATGATGGTGCCCGCGAGGTACTTTTCGGCAGGCATGAGCAGGGTTTTCAAGCCGTTGGTCGCCGCGTTCGCGGCAAGCGTGAAGGGGCCGGACAGCATGTTGTTGATGCGGAACTCGTTGAAGACGTTGAACCATGATCCGGGTTTGACGCTGTGGGCCGCCTGCGCGACGGCTCCGAGGTTGTCCTTGTTCAGGCGTATATCGCGGGCCATCTTCTTGATTGTATCGGGGGTATAGCCTTTCTTGGCAAGTTCGTTGGCGATTTGCTCCGTGGTGCCGCCTGTGGGGGAGGCATACCATTTGAACATCTTTTCGTCACTGAATATGCCGCCCTCATTGCGCATGAAACTCAAAAGCCGCCCGCCTTCCGTGGTCAGGTTCCGTTCGGCGAGATACAGGTTATCGAGATTTTCCTTTAGGTATACGAAGTCCTGCATCTCCTGCGGGGAGACGGCTGCCGGGTTCACCTCCATCTTTTCAGCGATCCTGTAGAGTTCACGGGAACAGAACTCCGTGCCGTCCTTGAGGAGCGTCAGGGTCCGTTTCGCCTTGTTCAGAGGGATGTCGCCGGAAGCGGCGAGTTCGACCACCTTCTGGATTCTGTCCATGCCGTAATACTTGAGCCGTTCAGCGTCCTTGAGCACAGCATCGAAGGTTTCCACGCCCTGACCTTTCAGGGTTGCGGGGGAGATCTGCTCGTTGATGTCGTCAAGGATGCGGAGGCCGTTCTCATCACGGATAAGATGCGTGCGGATGTTGTAATCCTTGGACAGGCTCTCAACGACTTCCTCTCTGCTCTTGGTGGACGTGACGACATCAAGGATATGTTCCTTGATAGTGTCGGCTTTGATGGCTTCGGAAGGCTTGAGCGGGTGTTCCTCCGCTTTGGCTGGCGTGAGCGCATCGGTGTTTTGGGATTCAGGAAGCGTATGCTCAGAGGCGGGAGGCGTGGTTTCTTTTCCTCCCGCTGCGGAAGGAAGGGGAGGTTCGCTTTTACCGGCTGTCCCGGCGGCGAGATCATGGGGCATCTCTTTATCGCCGCGCAGTTGTTCCAGTTGGCGGGCTGTTTCGGCTACGATTTTTTCCTTGGCGCTCTTGCTAGTGGCCTGCGCCAGCCTCCACCCTCCATAGAGGGAGATGGCCCCCTCAAGAGCCATACCGATGCCGAGGTCTTCCAGCCCATGCTTGAGGCGGCCCACGATTTCGTTGTCGTCCTTGCTTACGGCAAGGGCTTCCGTCACCACGTTCTGTAATGCCGGGTGTTCCTGAATCATATTCGAGAGCATTTCTTCGTGCCCGTCAAACGAGGTAACGGTGGAGTAGAAGCTCTTGGCGGCACCTCGGGCGGCTATGGCACCCTTGCCTGCGCCTTGCAGCACTTTTATGCCTTCAAGCAGTTTCCCCCCGGTAACGAAGCCGGACACAAACGTGGAGATGTCTTCGGCAAATTTCCCTGCCGAGGTTTGCGTCTCCCCAAAGTTGCTCATGTCCGTGAGCCAGCCGCTGCCTTTGGTGGCCTTGGCGACGTCGACTTCCTCCCCGCCGTTCAGGATGGTTCCCGCAAGATCGATGGTTTCGTTGACGGAGTTCACCGGGCCGTTGGCGATGCCCTTGATCACATCTCCGACGTAATCGAAGAAGGAAAGATCATCGTCTTTTGGGGATGTATCCGGGGAGGGGGCTGGAGCGTTTTCGGCGACGGCGGCGGGGGCCGTGGTGTTGGCATCCGTGGCATTGAGAGGGGCTTCGCCAAGCCCGTGCATACTGGAAAGGGCTTCTTCCCCGCCCTCCAAGCCGTTGAGGGTTACTTCAATCGTGTTGTTCATTGGTTCTGCTGGCCTCCGTCATTGGGGATGAGCACGACTGGTCTGGGTTTTACCTTGTAGCCCATCTGTTCAAAGTGCTTGGGAATATAGTCGATGGCCTGCTGTATTGTGGTGACGCCGAGGGAATCCGGTGTTGCTCCCACGGCGATGAAGAAGGTGTTCTGCCACGACAAGCCGCCCGGCGTATGGCTTTGGGCATAGGCCAGCATGTCTTGAACGCTGTGCATCCCCCTGTAGTCCTGTTCGGGAATCTGATCGGGGAAGAGGGTATTCAGGGCAGTGAGCGAATTTTTGAAGGGGGCATTGTAGGGGCTAGACATCATGCTGGATAGCGCGTCGAAAGGATTGCTGCGTTCTCCGGCAAGGGTTTCCTTGACAACATCATTGAACTGCTTGTTGTTTACAGATGTTTCCTTTTCCGCTGCATAGCGTTCCTTAAGGGTGCCAATCATTGTGGGGAGTTTTTCCGCTACGAACTGTTGCTTGTACAAGAGCATTTCGGATTGCGTGAGGGCCGCGTCGTCTTTCCCTTTCTTGGCCCGTTGCTCGTTGATGAAGCTCTCGAACTCGGTGGTGATGCCCGGAAGCTGGCTCATGGCCTCGGCAATGACGCCGACGGGAGCCTTGCGTCCGGTCGAGTAGGCCATGTACATGGCTCCGGCTTCTTCCACGGAAGCTCCGGTGATGGCTGAAAGGAAGGTCTTGCCGATGTCTTGGATGGAGGAGGACAGGTTGATGTTCTCTCCCGCCTTTTGGGACAGGGCGAGATTCTGATACACGGAGGCTTCGCTCGGCGGGATGCGGCCCGTCCGTATGCCTTCCTCCACGGCGGCCAATCCGTCCGTGCCCGTGATGATGCCGTATTTGAGCCTGCCGAGATCGATCTGGTTCTCCGGCTTGAGATAACGCCCCTGCGCGGCGGCCTGTGCGTTCCTGACAAACTCGGGATAGGTTTCATCGGTGCAGAGATGCAGCTTGTCCACGACCGTTTCCCGCGTGAGGTCGTCGTTTTGGGAACCATAGGCCGTCCCCGCTGACATGGCATTGCGGATCGCCCGTTGGCGCGCCCATTCTTCTCTGGTGTGCGACCGTGATTCGGCCTGCCAAGCCCTTTCGATTTCCTTGTCTTTGAGGGCTTCGATGCCTTTGGCGATGCCCGGCTGCGAAAGGAGGCTCACGGGTTTTCCATTGATGTTGATGGTGAGGCTTTTGGCGAGTCCTTCGGCTACGGCTGCGGAGTGGTTGCCCATCAGCACGGCCTTGCCGAGCATCCCAAGAACGCGGTCCTGCGAGTAGCCGAGCTTCTTCATTTCCTCGGCCTTGCCCATGATGACCTGAGCGGCATCCGTTACATAGCTTTGGCGTTCAGCCGGGATGTGTACGTTGTAACCGCCCGTGAGGGGGTTCATCTTTCCGGCGAGGGTGTCGGAGATGTTCTGGAACATCTGCTGTTCGAGCAGGTTGGCGTTCTGGCTTTCCATGTCCCGGTTGTGCTTGCCGAGGAGGTTGTCGAGGGAAGTGGTGGTGTAGGCCGTGTAGTGCTCGGCTATGTCGAGCTGGTCCATGTCCTTGCCTTCACCTTTGATGCCCGCCTGTTCGGTGTACTGCTTTCGGAAATCCTGTCCCCATTTGAGGATCTTTTCAGGGTCCCTTTCGTTGACCATGCCGCTGGTGACATAGGCATCCTTCAACGCGGCGTCGAAGCCGAGGGCCGAGGTTTTGAGGATTTCCTGCTTGATGTACTTTTTGACGTAAGGGTTCATGTTGAGGATACGCTCGTCTTTCTCGGACGCCTGACGCCACGCCTCCATATTCTTGGTCAGCTCGGGGTTTTCCACGGCGAACAGGGAGGCGGCGGATTTGTCCTCGGCTATCCGTCTGTCCAGCATCTTGGTGTAGGCATGGGCGATGCTCGGCTCGAAGCTGGACAGGCTGGCGGCGATTTGCCGCATAGGGGCTCCGGCGTAACGGTCATAGCCGACTTCTCCGTGGCGGGCGTAGCTGAACGAACTGAGCCCTTGGGCGTTGATGGCGGGGGTCAGGGAAGCGTTTCCGCCTATATCTTTTTTGATGGTTTTGGCTTCGCGTTCTCGTGCGGTGCTCATGATCATTTCACTCCGTCGAGTTTGTTCTTGGCGGTCCAGTAGCGGTCATAGGCCGTGGCCCCCGCCCCTCCGATGCCGAGCGCCGTTCCGAGCACGTTCATGCCCGTCGAATAGGAGGAGCCGGGGGAGATGTAATTCTGCTGCCCGTTGACCCGGTTCTGCGCCCTGTCCTTGTAGGCGTTGACGTTCAGATCGGATTTGGCGGAACTCATCTCGTAGTTTTCACGGATCATGTCTTTGCGTGTCGCCTCCTGCCGTTCGTAGTCCGCCATGAGGAAATCCAGAGCCAGCCCCGAGGCGTTGGTCGAGGCCAGCATTTCGCCTTTCTTTTGCAGGGCTTCCTTCTGGACTTCCTGCGCGTCGCGGGATGCCTTGTCCTGTTCCTGCATCTGCGCCATGCGTTCGGCGGCGGACTGCTCCACGTATTCCTGCGCAGCGGCCTTGTTGTTGAGTTCGTTGACGCGGGCGTATTCGGCGGCCTGCTCTTCCTGATACTGCGCTTGGGCCTTTGCCTGCTGGCTGGCGGACACGCCCGACGCGACGGACGAAGCCGCCCCGATCACGAAGGAGGCCACCGCCATAGTCATTGGATCAAATCCCATAGTGCGTTTATACCCTCGCGTTTCTGGTGTTGTAGAAGCCTTCCCAACTGGCGTTGACGAGCGCGAAGGGAAGGAACGAATCACTCCCCACTTTGACTTCGACCTGTGTGTTCAGGCTGAGAATGGGGAAGTTGATCGTGCCTGTGTAGAGGGGGATCGCCCCGATGATGTTGGTGCCGTGCCCGAGTTCCCGGCCCGTGAAGGTATAGGTGCTGGTGGGCCGGAACTTCGGCGTGACGTACATGTGGAGGAATCCCGTGTTCGAGCAGTTCAGGGTAAGCCGCCTGAGCTGGAGGCGTCCGGTGGTGACGGCGTTCCCCTTGCTGTCCCCCTCGCGTATGGCGAAGGTGGAGAAGGTGTAGGAGGACTCGTAGGGGATGCCGATGAAGAGTTTCCTGCCGTGCGCGTCCGGGCCTTCGACGGTGATTGTCCGGGGTCCGGTCACGTCCACCCGGCGCAGCAGGTTGCCGGGGGCGTCCGGCCCGCCTGTCCGTGTGACGACCACGGGCGTGTATCCCGCCGGGATGTCGTAGGGCAGGGTGATCGCCGTCGTCTTGTTGATGGCGTCGTAGGCCCCGAGCGTGACGTCCCGTTCGGTGATCTTCCTGTCGAGGCAGTACTCGAAGGTTTCGCCTTCATCCTTGTACCCCGGCGTGATGTCCATCTTTTCCAGATAGACCCCATCGCCGTACTGCATGATGAGATAGACGCCCGTGTTGAGGATGGCGGCGGAAAGGACTTCCCCGCACATGTCCCATCGGCTCCACGCGCTCTGGATTTTTTCGCTGCCGTTCCAAAAGTATTTGTAGAGCCACAGGCTGGTCCGCATCTCTTCGGACAGGACCAGCAGCATGTCCTCGTTCGTCGAACATTCGAGGCGGCTGACGTTGCCCCGGACATAGCGCGGGACGTGCGCCGTGATGTCGGAGGCGTCGTTCTGGTCCGAGTTGTCGGGCAGGGTGATGTATTCGCGCACGCCTCCCCATTCCCCTTTGTCCGTGGCGAAGAAGACCGTCTTGCCGGAAGACACGGGGGCGGCCTTCATGGATGCCTCGAATTCGGTGACGGGCTTGATGCTGACCGTGGCGTTTGAGAGCACGGTGTCGTGTTCGAGCACGAACTGGCTCTGGTCGCTGAACAGGAGAAGCCCGCCCGAGAAGGTCACGGCATGGTGGAGGATGCTCGACTTGGTGTGCGAGGCGGCGACATCCACCACGTCGCTGTCCACGAGGGTGGTCACGGTGGTCAGGAAGAAGTTGAAGAACTCCCCGACCTCGGACATGACCACGTTCTCCCCGGAGAGGAAGGACAGGCGGTTGCGATAGAAGAACAGGCCGTTGAGGGTCCGGCCCACGAAGGATGGGAAGGGGGCCGAATCTTCGTCGCCGCAGATGCGTTCGCCCCACTCAAGGGGGCCGAAGGTGAAGGTGCCGTCGGCCTGCCGGATGAGGGCGTGGGGCAGGGTCGCCGGGTCCAGCTTGCAGGGGATGCCGGGTTTGACGGTTTCCTTCCATGTGCCTGATCCGAAGGCGTCGCCCGCGTCGGACGGCTCGAACACGCAGAAGTAGTTGTCGAAGGAGCTGCTGGCGTCCCCGATGATTTCCGTGACGAAGCCTCGCGGGGCCACGGTGGGCAGGTCGCTGAAACGCTGGACTTTCCCCTTGCAGGCCGAGGTATGGGTGTTGGAACGGGAATCCTGCACCTTGACGGTAAAGTCCCCGCCGTCGTGCCTGCGTATCCAGATGGTGGAGTTCGAGGTCTGGACGGAGAAGATGCTTTGCGGGATTTGTGCTGCGAGGGATTTGGCGATGTCCATTGAAGAGAGGGGGTCCGCCACCTGCGTGTCTTCCGTCGCGCCCGATCCTGTCGTGATGCTGTATTGCTGTCCCCTGATGACGACGCCGTATGTGGTGTAGGGGGCTATGCCGCCAGTTATTGCCCATACGTTTGCGGATGCGCCTGTGTTCGTCATGTTGATGCCGCTCACCTCGCTTGCCGGGACAGTGAGCACCAAACCAAGCGGGCTTATTGTGGGCTCGGCATAATCGGAAGGTATGGCGTCATGAAGCGATCTGTAGATGCCTATCGCGTCGGGGAGTGGGGAGGCTTTCTCCGTGTCGCTCAATCCGTCGGCGGTGAGGGTGGAGTAGACGTTTCCGTTCAGCGTCAATTGGTAGGTCGTGTTGTAGGACGCCTGTTTGATGAAGACGATGGCTTCCGGCTGTCTTTTGGGCGAAAGGTCGGGGAGCGTCTTGACGGCGACGCGGCGGTTGAGGACGAAGGTGTAGTCGTTGATGGTCAGGAAACGCAGGTCCCGGTTGGGGGCGGTCGCCGCTGCGAGATAGGCGGCTCCCGTTCCCGTGACGGAGACGGTTTTGGCGTTGCCCTCAAGGTCGAAGACGTTGATGCCGCTGGCGTCCGCCGTGACGATGTATTGTTCCGTCTCGTCGCGGTTGATGTGGTGGCTGGCGATGCCGTTGGCGGCGGGGGTATCCCGGATGCGGGCGAGGTGCCGGGTCGCGGGGCGGCGCTTGAGGAAGTCCGTCACGCTGGACTGGCAGTTCACCTGCTCTTCGGCCTGCGTGGGGAGGCGGACGTTCCAAGGCTGCTGGCTGACCCCGGAGATGAGGTTGGGGATGGTGGAGGAGACGAGCTTGCCCATATCAGAATCCGAGCCTCCGGGTTGTGTTGTTGCGGCGCATCACGGCATCACGGACGCGCCACGTGCCGACGGGCGGATAGGTGCCCATGAGCAGGTTGGGCCTGTCCTGCCTGCGTTCCTCGCCCATGAGCTGGACGCGGGCGCGGGCTTCGTCGGCCTGCTGGTATTGGCTGAGGACTTGCGACCCCACGACGCGCTCCTGAAAGATCCGCAGGGCCTTGAGCGTGGTGTAGCGGCGGGCGGCTTCGGGGAGCTGCTCGAAGGGCAGGAGCAGGGTGACGGTGCAGAAGATCGCCGTGCCTTGCGGGAAGGTGAAGGTGTGGTTGATCCGGTCATAGACCTGATTGCCCCGGATGGTCAGTTCCCGGTCGGTCGGTTCGCGGAAATGGACGCGGACGATGGAGGGGTGCAGCTTGATGAGGCCGTGAATGTCCGGGGTGAGCGGGTAGTTGTCCTCGACGTTCCATTGGAAGCCCTCAAGCTGCACTTCGCGGGAGGTTTCGTTGAGGATGTGCCGGGCGAGGGAAACGTCCGCCGTGACTTCGGAGAGACTGTTGACGGGAGCCTCCCCGATGCCGGACAGCATGATGTTGACGGCTTCGAGTTCCGTGGTGGGGGTGGGGGATGTGGTGGACATGAGAGGGAGACTCCCTTGAGCGGTTGATGGCACGTTATGTGCAATTCATTATATAATAAAGAAGGGGGAAGGGTTGCCCCTCCCCCGTTGATAAAGGGTTACGCCTTGGCAGCCGTCGAGAGTTCGATGGCGTAGGAGGGGTTCAGGACGCCGTGGCCCATCGCGTATTTTGCCACCATGAGCGTGGACTGGTACACGATGTTGAAGTCGTGCCCGGACTGCTGGACGGTGAGGTCCTTGAGCTTGACCGTGGCGATGGCGTTGGACTGCATACACAGGCCGAGGGTGTTGGTGAAGTCGCCGTAGTAGGTGTTCTTTTCGCCGTCGACGGCGGCGGTGATGTTGGCCTTGGGCAGGTGGTTGGACATGAGGATCTTGATGCCCGCGATCTTGTCGAGCTTGCCGTCGGAGTACGAACCCGCGCCGAGCCAGTCGCGGTTGAGCACCTTGGTGGTCTGATTGAGCAGGTAGAACTGCGCCGGGCGCAGGATGAGGCAACGTTCCTGTTCGGGCACGTCCTTCTCGTCGAAAGTCTGGGAGCAGGAGAAAACGGCCTCGGCAAGCAGTTCGCCGTCGGTGGCGAGGGTGGCCCCGCCCTTGATGACGGAGCCGCCGGGTTCGTCGTCGATGATGCCGGAGCTGCGGGCCGCAAGCACGGCGACGCGCATGGTCGTCTCGTCGAAGCGTTTGGCGAGGGCCACGCCGAGCTGCTTGGAGTATTCGCGGCGCACGTCGTAGTGGTTCATGGCGTCTTCGAGGTCGTAGATCGCCACGTCCGCGATGAGCAGGTTGTCCACGTTGATGGTGCGCTCGTTCGCGGCGATCTTGTTGTTGCCGAGGATGGCCTCGCCAGCGGTGTGGTAGCGGGCGTTGGCGCGGCCCATGACGGCGAAGGAGGCGGACTTGCCGTGCGTGATGGTGCGCATCTTGTGCCAGTCCTTCATGATGTTGTGTTCGTCGAAGGCGGTGAGGACTTCCCCGGTGAACACGTCGCGGAACATTTTCGCGGGATCGGAGCCGAGGTTCTGTGCGCCGGGACGGGAGAGGGTGAGGTTTTCAGCCATGAGGGGAGGAAACTCCTTGGTTAAAAGGTCAGGGATTAAAGACTGCCGTTGCTTTCCGCGTATTCCATCCAAAGCAGCAGGGCTCCGGCTTCATCGGGCGGAAGGCAGATAAGGCCGTCAGGGGTGATGATCGCTCCGGGCGTCGTCGGAACCGGAGGCAGGGAAACGTCTGTCCGTGCCGCCGAGCTTGCGCAGCCAAGCGGAAGCAGGGTCAGCGCGGACAGCAGCAATACGGTTTTCAGCATCGTGTTTTTCCTTGTCGCGCCTGTAGTCGGACACCAGCCTGGCGAAGAAGACGAACAGGTTGCCGAGCAGGGTCAGCAGGTTATTCATTCCGGCGCGACGAGGCGACATCCGTGGACGTGACGGCGTTCTTCGCCTTGCCCACGTTCAAAGCCACCCCGTTGATGAAGGTGTGGAAGGCTCGATAAAGGATGCTGCCGCCCTCCTTCGGCAGGGGAAGGAGCAGGACCAGCAGATTGGCGAGGCCCGACGCGCACAGGGTCAGTGCGGGGAACAGGACCTCAGGATTGAGCTGATTGAGAAAATCCAAGAATACCTCCTTGTTGTGCGGTTAGAGGAAGGTTTTCACTTCCCCGGTGAGGAAAAGGTGGGCTTCGGTCAGGCGGCGTCGGGTGAGGGCGCGGAAGGGTTTCTTTTTGCCGCCTACCGTCACCTTGTCCCACCGCTTCATTTCTTTGGCGGCGGCTTCCCACTTCCCCTCGCGTATGCGTTTCAGCATGGTCGAGGAGGCGAAGTTGCCTTTGCCGAGGTTCATGATCCACGAGGCGCAGGCGATGGCCCGGTGGTCGGGCTCGTCCTTAAGGTTGGGGGCGAGGCGTTCCACGTCGCGCAGGGCGTCCAACAGGTCTTCCGCAAGGTACTGGCCTCCCTGTTCGCGGGTGATTGGCGAGTGGTCCTTGTCACAGAGGTGCCCGTAGCCGATGGTCCAGTATCCGGCGGGGCAGAGGTAGGGCGTGGGGGAGAAGCCTTCCCATTCCGTCTTGATCACGTCGGTGATCGGATGGGCAAGCAGGGTGTCGAGAGAGGGGATGATGGCGCATTCCTCCTGTTGCTGCTGTTGTGGGGAGGCGGCGAGAGAGCACAGGGCCTCAGCCGCCAAAGACGCGGGACCGGGCCACCTTGCGCTCCACAGCGCGAGTATAAGCAGGGTCCTTACCATAGCGGGGGTCCTTCATGGCGGCGACGACCTGCTCCGTGGACTCGAACGTGTCGGACGCCGCGCGGCGGGAGGCGGTGGCCTTTCCCGTGACCAGCTCGGGGGTGGAGCCTTCCTCTTCCCGGTACTTGGCGACGAGGCCGGATACGGCGAGTTTGATGAGCGCCTTGTCCCCGGAGTTCATGACCCGGTTGTACGACTCCTTTTCGGCGTCCGTGAGGCCGCCCTTGTCCGCCCATTCGGTGATGGCCCTGTAGCCGTCCTCGCCGCCCGCAAGCCCTTTCACGTCGCTGATGAAGCCTTCGAGCAGGGCCGTGCGCCCGGCGATGTAGCTGTCCACCACGGCCTTGCCGAGCCCCGCCTGTTCGAGCTTTGCGTAGCTTTCCTCGGAGAGGCCGCCCGTGGCGTCGAACTCCTGCTCGAATTCGCTGATGTCGAGGCCCTTGCCGGAGAGTTCCTTTTCCGCGTCGTCGCGGCTGGTGGAGGCGGATTCCTTCTCCTTGCCGTCAGCCGGGGAACCGTCGGGATCGTCGCTGTTCGGATCACCTCCCTCGCCGTCGCCCGGCAGTTCCCCCGAAGGCGCGGCGGTAGTCGTTGTTTTGAGCAGTTCCTGATACTTGGCCTCAAGCTCCTCCACCGTGTCGAACTCCCCGGCGTAGCGTTTGGGGGAGGCGGTTGCGGCGGGGGCGTCCGGCCCGGTTTCGGTGACGGGGACTTCGACGGTGAGGTTTTCGGATGCGTCTTCCATGTGCGGTGTTTTCCTTGTAGCGTTGAGGGTTAGTTGTCGATGCGGACGAGCCTGCCGGACGGCCCCACGGGAATGGGGGTGCCGGGGGCGGCGGAAGCGGGTGTGGCCTCGCCGGGGCTGGACAGGGTGAGGCCGGAGGCGGGGGCTCCGGGTTCTTTCTTGTTGCCGTTGGTGGCGGCGGAATTGACGTTCGCCATGTGTGATCTCCTGTAGGGGAAAGGTTAGGGTTGTTGCTGCTGCATCTGCTGCTGGAGGCCCTGCTGCATCCCTTGCAGGGCTTCGGCATTCCCGGCCTGTGCCATGCCGCCGATCTGACGGAGGGCTTCGGGGCCGAGCTTTTCCATCATCATCTGGCCCTGCGCCTGCTGCTGCGCGGCCTGCCGTTCCTGCGCCAGTTCCTCTTCGTCCTTGACGAGCCCCTCGGTGGAGATGCCCATTGCCGAGGCGAGGCGGGTGACGGCGTTCTGCGGGTTGAGCAGGCCGAGGAAGGATTCGCCCATCAGCTCGGCCCCGGCTTTCAGGAACTCAAGGAGCTTCTGCTTGTCGTTGCCGCGCCCGATGGCCTCGAAGCCCGTGACGATGGAGGGCGTGACCGTGCCTTTGGGAAGTTCGGGGATGCGCTTCTGCCGGGTCATGGTCGCCATGCGCGAGGCGATGTAGGGGAGCTGGAATTCTTGGCTGATGAGGGTGTAGACGCCGCCGAGCCCGGTTTCGAGTTCCTGCGCGATGACGCGGATTTCCTCGGCGGTCACGCGCTCGGCATCCCTCCGCACCCCGTCCATCATGAGGAAGGCGGTCTTGAGCCGCTGTTCGAGCCGCTGGATCTGCGCGGCGACGACCTGAAAGTCGGCCCCTTTCTGGACTTGCAGGAAGGCCACGTCATCGGCGTTCCCTTCGATCATGTCGCCGTTGGCGGACTCGGCAAGGGCCTTGGGGTCGGTGACGCCGTTGGGGTTCACGAGGCCCACCACCTTGGCGGACACGGCGCTGCCTTCCACGAGCGACTGGCACAGGCTTTCGAGGCTGCCGAGGTCCCCGAGCTGGAGTTCGACGAAGCTCCGCCCGTAGTTCTCCCCGGCGATGCTGTACATGCGCACGGGCAGCCACGGGCAGGCGTCGGGCTTGTAGGAGCCTTCCGAGCCGGGGAGCTTCACCCCTCGGCACTCCTGATACACGGCCCATTTCTTCGGCCCGCGTTTCAGGTGGGTGTAGATGTTCACGTCCTTGCGGTCGTCGCCCTTGACGGAAGGCTGCCCGAGCGTGTCGGCGGCTTCCCGTATCCGTGCCGCGACGTCTTCCGGGAGAGTGTCGAGGTTGACGGTTTCCTCGGCTATGATCTCCACGGGCGTGCCCATCGGGTCGCGTTCGACCACATAGCGGGACAGCGGGAACAGGCGCAGCCCCTTCTTGGGGTCGTCGTGGTAGAGGACGTTGCCCGCCACGATGAGGTGCTGGTTGCCTTCCGCGACCACCGGGCGGTCCCCGGACGCTTCGACGTCGGCAAGCACGGCCTGTTCGATGCGCGAGAGGGCCTTTTCGATCTTGGTGCGGAACTCCTTGTCCGCGTCCTCCTCTTCCCGCTCCATGACCAGATTGTTCACCCGCAGCCGGAAGCACGGCTCGTTCGGGGGGAGCATGGTCAGGAGGAGCTTGGAGGCGAGGTTCGTCACGCCGTTGGCCCCGACGCTCTGGTACAGGGAGGGGAGTTCCTGCCCCTGCGCAAGATCGTCGGGCGGGATGAGGTAGGGGATGGTCAGCTCGGCACAGCGGCGGGCGCGGTCGAGGTAGGGGGCGCGGTCCTGCGAAAGCTCGGTGTAGCGGGTTTCGGCGGGGCCTTTGGTCGGGAGGGGGCCGTTATCGGGGAATGCTGAGTCCGCTGGTGCCACCCGCGCCTCCCATGTTGCCGCCGCCGAGGTTCAGGTCGATGCGCAGGGCGGAGGTGCCCTTGCGCTTGCTGTCCGCTTGGTTCTTGCGTTTGTTGCCTTCGTTGATGACCGGGGCCTCCGCCGTCTCCTCCGGCGGGGGAGGGGTTGCCGCGACGGTGGGGGCCGGGGCTTCAACGACTTTGGGTTTGCTTGGTTTGTCGAATATGCCTCCCAAGGGATGCCTCCTTTATGGTTGGGGTTTGGGGTTGTCGAGTTTCATGAGCATCCCGTCCCGGTAGCGGATCGTTCCCGTCTTCCTGTCGAGCACGCCGCAGGCTCCGGGGATGGTGCCGAGCCGCGTGAAGCCGAGGTCCAGCCCGAACTTCCACGAGTGGCGGAAGGCGGCGGGCGTCAGGGCCATGAGGCAGGACAGGGTGCCGTTCTCGAAGATGAGGCCCATGAAGGCCCGCCCGATCTCAAGGTGCCGCGCGAAGCCCTCGCCCTTGAAGAAGGTGAAGTGCAGGTAGGCCGTGCGTCCGAGGAAGCGGTCGAGCAGGGCCAGCGCGAGGGGTTCCCCCGTGGTGTGGGAGAACCCCGCGTAGGCCCATACGGACTCGGCGGTCACGATGTCGCGGAACCGGGCAAGGCTGTTGACCCCGCCGTCGTAAAACAGGAAACGGTCGAGGCCCTGTTCCCTGATGCGGTGCCAGAGGAAGGCGAGGTGCGCGTCGGTGAGCGTGGGGGGATGGGACGGGACGTTATGAAAGGCGCGGCATAAGGCCGAGATGGGGGTTCCGTGTGCGTTCACGTTCCTGCCTTTCCAAGACGGTGATCAGGTTGCGGACAAGTTCCCGCTTGCCCGCGTACATCCAGATTTCGCGCTCGGGCTGTTTCAGGCCGGGGCAGCGTTCGGGGACAAGGGCGTCGAGCCCTTCCACGAGTTCCCGCGTGAGGCCGGGAAGACGTCCGAGAGAAGGGGCTTCATCTTCATGAGCAAGGGATGGTTGCTGCTGGTGGTTTCGGGATGGGGGCATGGTTCGGTGATCCTGTGGAGTTGCTGGTTGCTGGAAGCGAGGACGAGGGGGCGGGGTTCGCCGTCGTGCCCGTCGTAGGCCACGTCGATGGAGGGCAGATCCTCGCGGTAGTCCCCGGTCTTGATCCAGTCGAATTCGTAGCGGAGGCGCAGCGGGATGTCGTCGAGCCCGTGCCCCGTCCACAGCCACAGCTCCATGCCGGGCTTCATGGCCTTGCGGAGATCCCGGATGAATTCGTGGGCCTCGTGCGGGGCCTGATCCATGAGGTCGCCGCCGAGCAGCCACACGCGGGAAAAGGTCCCGGTGGCGAATTTGTAGCGGCTCTCGTTCATCCACAGCCGGGCGGACTTGCCCTTGCCGAACGCCTGCGCCTCGGGGTTGTGGCAGCCGGGGCAGCCGCGCCTGCATCCCGAGACGTAGATTTCCAGCGCGTCATGGGCGGGGTTCAGTTGTGAGCCGATGATGGTCAACATGGGCTTTCATCCTTCTTTCCAGATGGTCAGGTAGGGTTTCATCCAAGGCGTCGCTTATCTTTTCACGGAGCACCCGCAAGGTTGTGACGATGACGTAGAGCGTCACGAAGCAGAAGCCGAGCGCGAAGATGTTACCGATGCAGACGAGACAGAAAAAGATCATCATGAGTGTTTCCATACTATTCAATCCCCCCCTTCTCTTCATCGGAAAAGAAGCGCCATACGTTGCCAATGGTAATCCACATCAAGAGGCAAACGAGAAAACCTCCTAAAGTGGACGACATGATTTTGAGATCAGTGGTAAGGAACAGCAACAGCCAGAATCCAAAGGCGGAAAAGAAAAGGCGCTCAAAGAATTTGATAATAGGAAGATAGCTTCTCATACGAATTTCCTTTCCGGCCAGTCGTGTTCGCGCCGGGTCTTGTTCCAGTGTTTGGTGTTGGTGAGGAAGCCCACGACGCGGGTGAACGTGTCGATGACGGGCGCGCCGCAGGTGGGGCAGGCGTCGTTCCGGCCCACGGTCATGTGGCCCTGCGCGCAGCGGTTGATCTGGTAGTTCACGGCGAAGTACACGGCCCCGCTTGCCGCCGCGTGGTGGATGAGGGCTTCCATCACAGCCGGGTCCGTGATCGCCGTGGCGACGTTCAGGTGGCAGATGGCCCCGCCCGTGCAGTGCCCGTCGAGCCTGCCCTGCACCCGGATGCGGTCGAGGAGGTCGGCCCCTTCTTCCCACAGCGGGAGGAACTGGTTGGAGTAGAGCGGGATGCCCTCGGGGTTGAGGCCGAGGAGCGCGTCCTTTTTCGCCAGCTTCACGGCGGAGGATTCGGCGGGCACCTGCTCCATGTTGTGCGGCGTACCGAGGAGCTTGGAGAGCTTGGCGTTCGTCTCGTTGATCACGGTGAGCGCGTCTTCGGCGGCTTGCAGGCCCTCTTCGGTCAGCATGTCGAAGCCGAGGATGGACAGGGCCTCATGGAGCCCCGTGAAGCCGCAGGTGGAATACTGGCGGGAAAGGTCCATGAACCCGAGCGAATACAGCGGGAGGGAGCCGCGTTCGATGCGATCCCTGATGAACATGCGCTTGGCGTGATTGATGCGCGAGGCCGTCCCCGTGGACTGGCGCAGCAGGCCGAGGAAGGCGGGGAAGCCGCCGCCCTCCGATGTCCGGGCCAGCCGGGGGAGGTTCAGGGTGACGACGCCGAGGCTGCCGATCTTGGTGGAACCCGCCCCGAAGGTGTTGCTGTAGCCGAGATCCGAGATGGACGAGCGCAGGCGGCAGCACGAGGACAGGGTGGAGGATTCCCCGCAGTAGATGTTGATGAAGCCATATTTGAGGTTGTGGCGGGCGATCTTCTTGAGGAAGGCTTTGTCCTGAATGGTGCGCCCGCCGCCGTCGGAGCCTTGCCCGGCGCTGAAACAGGCCGTCACCACCGGAAAGGTGATGGGGGTGCGGGCCAGCGTCTCGTTGTAGGCGTCGAGGAAGAGATCCTGCACCTTCTCCACGGTTTCGATGTCCGGGGCCGTACCGCCGATGAGGTAGGCGGGCACGAGCTGTCCGAGGAAATGGCGGTCATACACGCTGACGTTGGTGAAGGGGGACTGGTTGCCCCGGAACTCCCAGTTCAGGGTGTAGATGAGGGAGGTCAGGGACTCCTTCACGTAGGTCCAGACGCGGGGGGCTTTTCCGATTTTGATGTGGTGGTCATAGCCCGTGGTCAGGATGTCGTCCACATAGCGGCTGACCACGATGAGCAGGTCCGCAAGCCCCGTGGCCCCGAGGGTGGAGTTCGCCGCGTAGACCGTGAACTGCTCCACCTGCCGCAGGAAGGCGTTGAGGGATTTGGGCGGATCGATGTTCAGCCGTCCGCCCATTTTGAGCCCTTCCAGCGCGATGTCGTAGGTGGAGTAGTTGAAGCAGTACGGACGCCCGATGTCCCACACATCGTTGATATAGAGGGTGCCGTTGATTTCGTATTCTATGGCTTGGTCGGCATCGTCCCGCCCGTACAGCTCCTTCATGGTTTTCCACAGGTTGTACAGGCTGTTCAGCTTCATGAGGGACTTGGGCACCTCATAGTTGAAGGTGATCACGTCCCGCCCCGACACGTTGGCGTTGGGGTCGATGGAGTGGTCCGCCGTGGCGGAGCCCTTCCTGTCTGAGGTCTTGAAGTAGTCCCGGCTCACCGCGTTGATGTCGAGCTGGTCCGGGTGGATGCCTTCGAGACGGAAAAGCTCCGCCGGGTATGCCGAACGGAGCCTTTCGAGGAGGGAGCAGAAGCCCTCGTCGTAGGATTGGGGCAGGCGGATCATGCTTCGTCGGCCCCCGTTTCGCCGTCGGGGATGATCGTGATGATTTTCCCCCGGAACAGGGCGGCGATGTCGCGCCAGTCCGTGCCGAGACTGTCCGCCATGCGGTCGATGACCTCCAGCGGGAAGTTGGGGTTCTGCGCGGCGCGGCGTTTTTTGCAGTCTTCGGCGGGGACGGCGAAGCGGAGCAGCTTCATCTCATAGCCCATCTCGTCGGCAAGGCGTCGCCAGCGTTTGAGGTGGTCGGCGCGGACATGGCATTCGTCCACGACCACATCCAGTCCCCGGTACATCTGGGCGCGGACGGTGAGGTAGACCTGCGCGTGGATATGCGGCTCGATGGGGCCGTAAAAGCTGTGCCCGTAGGCGAGGCGCAGGTTGTCGGGGCAGACGACCTGTACGCCTTTGGGGGCGAGGTGGGCGTTGACGTAGGTGGTCTTGCCGGAACCCGGCAGGCCGCAGGTAAGGTAGAGTGTCTTCATGGCGGGTGTATCCTTTTCTATAATGTAGGGAACGGGGAATCAGGCGAGGGTGACGGGGACGTTCTTCACGATGTCGGAGAGGTCGGGAGCGTGGTAGCCCGGCCCTTTGAGGACCTTGCCGTCTTCGCGTTTGACGGGCTTTCCGTCCGGGCCGAGCTTCGACATGTTCGAGGCGTGGACGCGGCGGAAGGCTTCGTTGACGTCGATGCCGATCGTGGCGGCGGTCCAGTGGCAGACGTAGAGGATGTCCGCGAGTTCCTTGGCGAGGTCTTCGCGGTTGTCGTTGAGGACGTCCTCTCCTTCTCCGCATTTGGTGTTCTCGAAGAGGTTTTCCACCGCTTCCCGGAACTCTTCCGTTTCTTCTTCAATGAGCTTCAAGCCGAGCTTGATGCCTTCGAGGTCTTCCCAACCTTGGCTGACGGGCTGTTCCATCGCCGTCATGAACTCGGCAAGCATGGCGAGATGATCGTTATCGTGTTGCCGCTGCATTCCGGCCTTCCTCCGTTTGCGTTCTGGTGATGAGTTCGTCGAGGTAGCGGCGGGCCTTCATGAGGTCTTCCGCGCCGTTCTTGCCGTCGTAACGGCAGACGTATTTGATGATGTTCCCTTGCAGGAAATCCAGATGGTTCATGGTGATGAAGGCCAACGGCTCGATGCGGAACCGGGTGTAGTAGGGCGGTCTTATCTGGTCTTGCAGGTACTGGGCGGCGTCCATAGTTTCACTTCCTTTGTGTTGAAGTCCCAATCTTCGGCCCGCAGGATACGGGCCAGCCTTGCCTGTGTGACGGTTTCCGCTTCCCCGAAGCCCGCTTTCTCGAAAGCGCCCGCCACCACGGGCCAGAGGTGTCCGTAATCGCGGGGGATGCCGTCGAACAGCTTTTTCGCGGTCATGGGGCCGATTTTCGGGCAGCCGGGGTAGCCGTCGGCGGCATCTCCGATGAGGGTTTGCGTCATGTGCCAGAGGTCGGCGTCTTCCCGGCTGATGGGCTGGATGCCGAGGTCGGGCTTGCCCATGTCGTAAAAGAAGCCGGGGATGCCCTTCATGTCCTTGTCCACGCTGACGATGACCTTCTGCCGCCCGCGCATGAACGAGGGGAGCGTGGCGAGGATGCCGAGGCAATCGTCGGCTTCGAGGCCGGGCTTGATGTAGACGGGGGCGTCCGGATTGTCGCCGCGCATCAGGCCCTCGCGCAGGAACTTGAGGGCCACGGGGCGTGACTTGCCGTCGCGGTTGGCCTTGTAGCCGGGGAACAGCCTGCGCCGGAAGCCGCCGTTGTGGTCGTCGGAGAAGCACAGGGCGTAGTCGCTGGTGCCGAGCTGGTCGAGGATGGCGTAAAGCTGCCCGAAGAAGGCGGCTTGGGCGTCCGCGAGGGAGCACAGCGGGAAGCAGGAATCTTCCTCGAAGCAGATCACCTTCTCAGCCCCGGCTGCGGCTCGGTAGGCCAGCACGTCGGCGTCGATGAGGAGGTACGGGGCGTTATGCGCTGGCTGTTTCATGAGAGATCCCCGCCGCTTTCCGCAGCAGTTCGGGACGCTGCACGCCCCACAGCACGGATTCGATGAAGGTTTTCCATTCGGGGAGCTTGTGCCCCGTGCGTTGGACAATGATGTTGGCGAGAACCGCGTAGTTCGCCTGCACGATGCGCCGCTGGAGGAAGGATTGCGGAAGGCAGCGGTTCAGGGTTTCAAAGCCATCCTGTTTGCCAACCACATTGAGACTCCTCACTAAATCAGAGAACAGCCCGCCCTCGAACATCTCCGGGGTGAGCGATTTCTTCATGAGCGTGTGCATGGTGGATTCCGACTGCGCGACCGTGCCGATCTTGTAGGTGTCGAACTGCTTCCACCAGTATAGCGGGGCCGTGATGTCGAGGGTGACGACGATCATGCGCAGGAACTTGTCGTGCCCCTTGCCGAGGCCAGCGAGTTTCAAGGCGCGTTCCTTGAGGCTGGCATCGTCGCGTATGTCCCACAGGGAGGTGATGCCGGAGGTCTTCCCGTGGCTGAGGCCCATGCCGAGCAGGGCTTCATGGAAGCCGTATTCACTGAGGATTGTTGTTTTCATCATTCGTTTCCTTTTGCTGTGAGGGCGACGGCGGCGGCCTGAAAATCACCACCGCCGACGGGAAGGGCGCGGGATGCTCGGCCCCGACGAACCGGAGCCTGCCCCGGACGAAGCGGACTTCCGCGCCGCCCGCGATCACCGTGTCGTGCCACCATGCCGTATCGGTGCGTGACGGCACGAGGCAGACGACCGTGGCCCCGCGCCGGGAAGCGTCGAGAGCCTTCGTCATCCATGCTTTGATGGCCTTGCCGTAGGGCGGGTTCATCCAGCAGACACGGTTTCCCCAATCCCGCGCCAGCCCGTCGTCTTCCTTGGTGAAGTAGGCGGGGCACTTGGCGTTGTGGGGGAAGGCGCACACGTCCAGATCAAAATGGAACTCCCCGTCGAGCCGTTCAAAGAACTCGCGGGGAGTTTCCCAATCTTCCTTGGCGGAAGAGAAGAGGGCGGGGTTCATGAGGGTTACGCAAAGCGGCTGAGGTCGAGGGCCACCGCGCCGTTTTCCTCCGGTTCCCACAGCACGGGTTCGCGCTGCTTTTCGGGGCGCGGCATGTCTTCGGGAAGGTTCTGCGCCGAGACGAACACGTAGCCCGCGCCGGGAAAGCCCACGCGCTTGCGTACCGTGCGCAGGTGTTCCTTCTGTTCGGCGGAAGGTGGCGCGATGAGGAGCTTCTTGGCTTCCGCGCTGTAGGCGAGGAGGACCTTGGAGCCGACGCCGAGGGCCGCATGTTCGGCAAGGAAGGCCGGGGAAAAGATGAGGGACAGGTCGCCGCGCTTGGAAAAGCCGAGGGTGATGTCGGCGTGGGCGCGGGGGGCGGCGGCGATGCGGGTGACGGGGAGAAGGGAATAGGTGGTGTTGGACATATAAGTATCCTTTAGTGTATATAGAAAGAAAAAAGGGGAAGTCATGAAAGGTTTACAGACGATAGGAACATCAAAGGGAAAACCTAGTTTATTTTTTTATAGAAGAATAGTTGGAGGTATTGAAATATTTGATGAAAAGATGGAACATAGTCAATACATAGAAAATAAGCACTGGAATATTCTTCTACGCAGACTCGCTAAGAAGGGGGAATCATTTTCTCTCTCTCCAGAGAGAGGTACTTTATATCGCATATTAAAAAATATATCCGATAAATATACATTGAAATGGAGTACATGGGAAATGTCACGTATTGCTGCTATCCTTGAGCATGAAGGATCTATTGATTTTTATTCTGGAGTAAAAGGCCCTATCCTTTTAGTTAAAGACTGTGCCCCTATAGAAAGAAACTAATGCGTCTCAGCCCAATTCGCCCCGACCTTGAACTCTCCGGTCGTCGGGCACCGCATCCCGAAATGACGCCCCGCAAGCTCGATGGATTCCACAAAGAGTTTGCCGAGGGCGTCGGCTTTTTCCGGGGTGGTGTTGAACTGCGCCTCGTCGTGGACGTGGAGCACCTGCGCGTAGTCCTCGCCCAACCGGAGCCCCCGCCGTTGCGCTTCCATGTGGAAGATGACCGTGGCGAGTTTCATGAGCACGGCCCCGGCGGATTGCAGGAGCGTGTTCAGGGCCGAGTGCGAGGAGCGGATGTGCAGGTGCCGCCCGTCGATGCCGATGAGGTAGGGGCGTTTGTCCGGTCCCGTAAGGACGCCCTGCACGTCGTCGATGAGCCTTTTTATGGCTGGCAGTGACCGGAAGAAGCGGGCCTTGAGCGCACGTCCCCGTTTGGTCTGAACGGCGGAAGAGGCGAGGGGGGCCACGATGGAGCCGAGCTTTTCGTCTCCGGCTCCGTAGAGGAAGGCGTAGATGAACGTCTTCGCGTTGTCGCGGGTTTCGAGCCCCGCCGCGTGCTGGTTGGCGGTGTGGATGTCGCCTTCGAGCAGCACCTTGGCGTAGGCCCCGCCGTCATAGGCCGCGAGGTAGTGGGCCAGCATCCGCAGTTCAAGCCCGCTGGCGTCGGCCCCGACCATGACCTGACCGGGCGGCGCGGCGAACAGGGCGCGGCAGTGTTTCCCGTACTGGCCCCGTGCCGGGATCTGCGCGAGGTTCGGGGAGTTGTGCGTGCAGCGCCCGGTGACGGCCCCGTTGGTGATGACCCTGCCGTGGATGCGCCCGTCCGGGCCGACCAGCTTGAGCCAGCCGTTTTTCCCTTCCGCCAGCATCCCGATGATCTTCAAAAGTTCGAGGTAGTCCACGAGCGGCTTGCATTCGGGGAACGGCAGGCTGGCGAGCACATCCTCATCCACTTTGGGTTGCCCCGTGTCCGTGAACTCGGAAGGCTTCCAGCCGTGCTTCTCCATGAGGCGGTCGGCTATCTGCTGCCGCGACGCCGGGTTGAAGGGCTCGTACCGGACTTTGGTGAACGGGACGCCTTTGACGTAGCCCCGCGTCCGGTTGTTGGCCTTGGGGATGAAGATTTCCTCAATCCGCTTTGGGGGAAAGACCTCCTGCAAGGCGGTGACGGCATCGTTCCGCCTCATTGCGAGTTCCGCGTACAGGGACTGCGCCGCCCGTTCGTCGAACCATACGCCCGTCCGTTCCTGATGGAATATGACGGCTTGGAACTCGTGCTCAAGGGCGAGGGCTTCGGGGCTGTAACGCTGGTCGAGGATGTGGCGGTACAGGGCTTCGAGGACTTCAACGTCCTGTTCGCAGTACCGCTGCATGTCTTCCGACCAGCGGGACCATGCGTTTTCGGTCATCTTGCCGTAATCGCCCTTCATGACGCCGAGCCGCTGGCCCCATGCGTCGAGGCTGTGGCTGCCCGCGAGTTTGGGCGGAAAGCGGCAGGACTTCTTGCGGAGCTGCGTGAAGTCGAGGTCCTTGAGGTTGGTCCAGATGAGCCGCGAGGCGGTCAGGGTATCGAACAGCCGGGGAAGGAGCAGGCTTGGGTGGAGTTTTTGGATAGCCGGGATGTCGAAGCACAGGCCGTTGTGGGCAACGAGGAGCCGGGACTGGCAGAGCAAGCCAAGGCCGTCTTCGATCTCCCCCGGCCCAAATGAAAAGGACTCCCCGGTGAGGAAGTCCTTCGCGCAGATGCAGTGGATGGTGGATGTTTCATCGAGAAGCCCGTCCGTTTCGATGTCGAACAGCAGGGCGGGCGTTTCCGGGGTGGGAACCCATGACCAATCGAAGCCGGGGTACGGCTCACGCTTGCGGGGCGCTGGCATGGCTAGGCCCCGATGACCTTGAGCGGTCCGTCGTAGCCTTTCTTCATGGTCAGCTTGCCGTCAAGGTAGAGCTTGGTGAGAAGCTGCTTTCCCTTGTCCAGCACGATCAGGGTCAACTTGCCGTTGCCGTCGGTCTTCTCCTCGAAGTGGCTGTCCCGGTACTTGGCGTAAAGGCGGTAACTGCCGCCCTGACGGTACAGGACGCTCAAGTGGTACAAATCCTTCCTGACGTTATTGGTGTTTACACCGCGCAGACGGCGGCAGAACTTGGCGAGGGTGAGCTGTCTGTCGGCAAAGGTCACATCGTAGACGCGGGCCTTGGGCTGTTCGACGGCAAGCGTCTGTTCGATCCGCAGACGTTTTTCCTCGGCGTCGGCAAGGGCGCGGAGAGCGGCGGGGTAGTCCTTGGGCAGGATGGGGGCGGCGGAACGGCTGGCGAGTTCGGCTTCCATCTCGTTGAAGCGGACGATGTAGGAGATTTTCATGGCCCGTGCCTTGGCTCCGGTGAAGCCCATGCCGAGGAGAACAAAACCGTCCCGGCTCATGATGTACATGGGAAGAGTGCGCCCCGTGGAATCGGTATATTCACTCAATCCAAAATTGGATTCAGTAAAATCGTCAGATTCCAGTATGTTACGAATGTCCCTCAGGACATGCAGATGTTCCTTCCCAAACGCTTCGGCCACTTGAAGGCTGGTGACGGCGGGAACCTGCTTACCGTTGATGTCGTGCAGTTCGATGGAAACGAGAGGGGAAACGGAGGCGGAAAGGCTCTGGTTCGTGGCTGACATGGTTAAAACTCCTTTTCTTGCTGCGGTTGTTCTTTGGTGTTGCCGTCGCCCTCAGCGGTGTCCCACGGGGGCAGAGATTGTTGTGGGGAGGAAACTGTGGGCGTCTCTTCCTTCTGGAATCCGTACGCCGCCCCGCCCGTGCCGTCGCCATCGTCGCAGGGCAGGAGGCGTCCCGTTTCCCGGTCGTACCTGACCGTGCCCGCCAGCCCGGTGATGCCTAGGGGACGGTTTTTCAGGACCCGGATGGTCGCTTCGTCGGGCTCGTCGCCCTGCTGGTCGCGTTCAAGGCTGACCACCACGTCCGACACCTGTTCGAGGCTGCCGGAACCGCGCAGGTCCGTGAGGCTGACCGGGCGGCCCTCGTTGTAGCTTTTGCCCTTGTCCGGGCGTTTCAGGTGGACGACCGCCAGCACAAGGATGCCCGTCGCTTCGATGAGGGAACGCAGCCGGGTCATGAGCTTGTCGATGACCTTGCGCTCGGACTCGCCTTCACTTTCGTCGAGGCCCGACACCACGATGGAGATGTGGTCGAGCACGATGACCTTGCAGCCGAGGCCCACAGCGAGGTAGCGCAGCTTCGACAGGAGCGTGTCGATGTCGGATGAGCCGAAGTGGTCGTAGATGTACCATTTTCCGCTGCCCATCACGGCGTCGAAGGCGGCTTTCAGGTCGGCTTCGGACACGCTTGCGTGGGCGGCGGGCAGGTGCAGGGGCTTGTTGAGGTGGATGCCGAGGTAACGGCGGGCGTTGCGGGCGGGGTTTTCTTCAAGGGCCATGACGCCGAGCGTGAGCCCGTGCACCATCATGAGGTGGTAGGCGATTTCGTTGACGATGGTGGACTTGCCGATGCCCGATCCCGCCGTGAACAGCACGAGTTCGCCGAGGTGCACCCCGCCGAGCTTGTCGTTCAGGCCCGGATAGGGGATGTTGTAGCCCGCTGGCGGGGGCTTCCTGATGTCGTCCCACAGTTCGGCACCGGATCGGATGCCGTCGGGCCGATAGGGAACCGCGCCCCACAGGGCGTCGATGAGCTCCTTGCCCTTGCCCGCCACAAGGCAGGCGTTGGCGTCCTTCATCGGGAGGCGGGCGATCTTGGCCTTGCCCGGACTGAGCAGGAGGGCGCATTCCTTGGCGGCCTTTTGCCCCGGCTCGTCCATGTCGAAGGCGAAGACCACCTCGTCGAACGCCTCCAGCCACTCAAGGCTGGCCCGGATGTATTTGGCCCCGGAGCTTGCGCCGTTGGGCAGGCTGACCACGGGCCATTTGTTGCCTTGAAGCTGGCTGATGGAGAGGCAGTCGATTTCGCCTTCGGTGATGATGACTTTCTTGCCGCCCTGCCGCCAGAGGTTCTGCCCGAACAGCACGGCCTTGGATGCGGAGCCGCGCCAGCGGAATTCCTTGCCCTCGAAGCGCAGGTGGTGGGCCACGAGGGTTCCCTCATGGTCGTACAGCGGGGCGACGTGGCAGTATTTGTCCCCGACCTTGCCGATGCCGTACCCGAAGTGTTCGCATGTTTCCTGCGTGATGCCCCGCGCTTTGAGGGCCATGAACGTTACCGGGACGGGATCAAACGGAACGGGGTCTTTCTGCCTGTCCATGCGCCCAGAACCTCCTTGAGCGGTTTCGTAGTAGCCGCACACATGGCAGTAGCCGTGTCCGTCGCTGTAGCGCGCGAGGTTGTCGCCGTTCCAGTCGCCGCCGTTCCGCTGGCATTGCGGGCAAGGCTCGTGATGGGAGAATGTGCTGTCTTCATAGGCTTGTCGCTCACTCTTGTTGCTGTTTCTTCTGTTGGTCATGGGGTGTTGTTCCCGTTGCCGCCGCGAACGCCCGCCTGCTTCTGACGCCGGGCTTGTGCCGCAGCCAGTCTCCGGGGATGCCCGGCCCCTTGCACCACGGGAAGCCGTTTTTCTCGCACCAGTCCGCTTGCGTGACGGTCTTTGTGAGTTTCGCGTTGGGCGTCTGGAGCACGAAGCGGATGTCGAGGTGGGGATACTGCTGCCTGATGAGCTGCATCTTGTCCCGGTCGGCCTTGCCGAGTTCGCCTTTGGCTTCGATGAGGATGCATTGGTCGGGCAGTATCCAGTCCGGCGTGTAGGTCGCCGTCGTGGTGACGGAATAGGGCAGGCGGGATGATTCGTAGGCCGCCCCCGTGCCTTCGAGGGCCGCCGCGATGTCGGCCTCGAACTGGCTGCGGTAGCCCGTGCGCCTCCTGACCTCGTTCCAGCGGGCGAACTGCGCGGCCCGGCTCCTGCTAGAACTGCGGAACGTCGGCATCGGGCGTTGCGGCGGCGTTGGTGGAGGCGACATCATCATCCATGCCTTCGGACGTGAACCCGCCTTCTTCCGCACCGAAGCCATAGTCGGAGGCGGAGCGTTCGCCGGACGTGTTCAGCCTGATGATCTGCACGGCGTTCAGGTAGAGCGAGAGTCCGCCCATGCCCTGCCCCTCGACGAAGTAGGGCGCGCAACAGAAGGCGACACGGATGACGGAGCCGTTGCCGGGTTCGTCGGGCAGCTTGACGGGCTGCTGCATGGAGTCGAACAGCGGGACCTTGCGCTGGACTTTGACGCCCTGACGGTTCTCGTAGAACGCGCCCGTCTTGAACCGGAACAGGCGGCGTCCCGTGGGGTTGCCCTCGCGGTCGTATTCTTCCGGGCCGACCTCGTTGAAGTTGACGCTGCCGAACTTCTTCTTGGTCTGGGGTTTCAGGCCGTCGAACTTCTCCTCGGCCTCGGCGCGGGCGGTGTCGACCTCATGGGCGATGAGGCTGTCGAGCTTCGCGGCTGCGTCGGCATCAAGGGCCAGCGTGACGTTGAAGCTGCCCTTCTCGTCGGGGTACTGTTCCGTGCCGTAGTCCACGTTGACGAGGTGGGCAAACAGGGACTCGCCCTTGGGGGTGGTGTAGGTGGTGCGCTTCTTCTTTTCAGTAACGTTAGTTGCCATAGCGATTGTTTCCTTTCAGGGAGTGATTGTTGGGGAACAGGGACTTGAAGTCCCGCCAGAAACTTTTGAGAGGAATGTTGACCGTCGCTGTCTGGTAGGTGAGGCTTGGGAAGCCGCGAAGATCGTTGCTGAACGTTTTGGTTCGTACGTTCGTCAAAAAAGGTTCCAGTCTAGCAGGGGGGTAGGAAGTCATCGCCTCACGATACTGACGTCGGATTTCCTTCACTTTTTTCTGGTTCATGAGGTACTCTCACAAGATTTCGTTGTTGATGAAGTCGTCAACCGCCCGGAACTCGGGGCGTCGTCCTTCGCCGTCGTTCATGCAGTTCCGGGCCATGCCCATGAGGTCGGGCACGGGGAGGCCCGCCGACTCCGCCGTGATGAGGAAGGCGCAGGTCAGGCCCATCAGACGCGCCCCTTTGAGGGGACTGTGCTGGAGGGCATCGGCTACGGACATGGTTGCGCGGGCCGCTTCTTTCAAAGGGGTGTTGCCCATGAGGTCGCGGAGGACGGAGGGGATTGGCTGGTGGTTGGTGATGTGCTGTCGTTGGTTTTCGATGATGGGGCTCCTTGTCGTTGACGGGTGAACATGAGGGGAAGAGGAGAGGGAACACCCCCTTCGGACCCTTCCGGCAGGGACGGGCGAATGGGGGTGCTCTCTCCGAAGGTGCAACCTAATTCCAACTAGGCTTTACTTATGGAAAATATCTTTTCTGATATTTAGGCGAAAAAGAAGGGGGAATGGGCGACTTCGCCGACATCCAGATCGCCCGTAGCGGGCAGGATAGGAAGGTCCGGAAGCTCCGCCAGCATCGGCTCGGGCACGGAGGCGAGGACTTCGTTTTTCCACTGTTCGAGCGGGTTGACACCCTCGCCTCCGAACATCTCCACGAACGTCCGGCGCAAGGTGGCGGCAAGGGCTACGGAGTCGGCGGCGTGTGTGCCGTAACTGTCGTGGATCATGGCGAAGTTATTGATATGCTGTGCAAGGCATCCGTTGACGGTTTTCATGAGTGCCGCCGCGTCGAGGCTGTGTACGTAGTTGGGGGATATGGCGGATTTTTGTTTGTTTTTATCAATAATTACAGATGATTCTTCTTTAATGTTAAGGTACACGATACTGTCCCCGATCTTCGTTTTGATGCGCCGTTCTTTCTTATCCATATATTTCTGTACAACCGGGAATCCGGCTGGTGTCGTCCATTTGATGGGCAGGTCGAGCTTGTTCATCACACCCGCCATGTCTTGCAGGTACTTCATGGCGTCCCGCGCCGCGATGACGGTTTCGCCTATCGCGTCCCATACATGCGTTGAGAGGTAGTAGGAGAGGCCCCGGATGGAGACGTCTTCGGGAAGCTGCGGGTAGCCGTTGCGGATTTTGTCTTTGACCCATTCTTCGCTGTACTCCCGGCAGGATTCCTTGGTGCCGCCGTAGGGGAGCACCATCACCTGCCGTTTGGTGGTTTTGCGGTTGATGCCCATGTCGAGCAGGATCGCCGCGCTTTTTGCGGGGTTGTAGAACGCCTTGCCTTCCTTGGTTGTCACGATGCTGTCCTTGTCGGGATCCGCTGCGTCGGTTTTGAGCTTGCCGATCACCTTGTCGGCTACGATCTGGTAGATGTCCTGCGGCTTGGCGGCGGGCAGGAGGTTCACGGCGGAACCGCCCACTTTGTCCCGCAGGATGAGCGAGAAGATTTGCAGCCCGTTGCAGGTGCCGTCCATCGCCACGGGGATGTGGCTTACGAAATCCAGCCCTTCCCGGACGTAGCCCGCCCATTCGAGGCAGAAGGCGAGGAAGCAGAAAGGCTCGTCGGCCTCATGCCACCACGCATGGCTGAACGGGTCTTCCGCGCATTCGAGGATTTCCTGCTGGTGCTGGAGCACCCACGAGTGGCGGTCGTCGAGGCTCACTTTGTCGTTGCCGAAGCAGTTGGAGCCGTGGATCGCCAGCCAGCGCACGGCCTGCATGGTGCCGAGCGGTTTGCCCTCCGCGAACCGGAGCAGCCCTTTGGCGAGATCCGTACCCTGCGGCGTGAGGTAGGAGGGGACGGCGTAGATGCGGCCCCGGAAGTCGAGCTGGTAGGGAAAGAAAAAGCGCGGCTCGTCTTTGAACCGCGCTGCCATCGTGAGCGTTTTGGCGACGCCTATTCGTTGTCCGAACAGGCTGATGTTGAGTTCCCGGATGCGGAACGCCTCCTTTTTCCATTCGTTGAAGGCTTCCAGAGGCAGGGCGTCGAGGCAGGTATGGCGGACGCGGGCGGCAGCCGTATCCGTGAGGTCGGCCCCGCAGGTCGGGCAGGGAGGCAGGCGGTAGCCGTCACGCGGCGGAAGGCCCGCGACGCCCCCGTCGGTTTCGTCCCACAGGTATGAGGCCACCTCGAAGACCGTGGGGTTGATGGACCACCCCGTATTCTGGAGGGCGTTCACGGCGTTGATCACCGTGTCCATTTCCCCGGCCTGAATGCGTTTGTCGAGGGCTTCAAGGTAGCCGAGGTTCCCCGTCTTCACGAGGGACAGCCGGGGCAGGGCGTCGGAATAATAGCCGCCTCCGCCTGCCCCTTCCCACGGTTTTGGCTCAATGAGCGTGGGCAGGTAGTCGGGGTACATCATGGAAGCGTGATCCTTGTGGCGTTCGACCCACTCGCGGCAGGATGGGGTGGGTTCCAGAGAGTAATGGGTGGATTGGAACATGGTCTTCCCTTTGACTTTTTGGGACGGCACCTGCACCAGATGGAAAATGCCGCAGGACTCCATCGCAAGCTCAATCAGCTTTTGCCCGAGATGCAGGCAGTCCGCCTCGGCCCACGGTTCATACTCCACGGTCGTGCTTTTCCCGAAAGCGTAGTTCAGCACGGTGCGGCGGTACTTACGGGCCTTGCTGCCTGCGATGTACCGCTGCGTCATCCGGTAGCGGTCGGGGTCCTGCTCCTTCAACTCCGTCAGCTTCTTCTCCATTTCCACCTCGCGCCCGACGAGGATCGACACACGCTGATAGGGCATGGACTGGCTGAACGTGTCGAGCACCTTCCGCAGCGCGATGAACGCCACCACCTGAACATCCATCCCTTCGAGCATCCCCACAGCCTTGTGCCGCCTGCCCGCGCCACCTTGTTTGGCGGACTCCATGAACTCGCTGATGGCCCGTGCCATCGGCTCGATGCCGCGTTTCAGGAGCATTTTCCCGTAGCTGGTATTCGCTTCCGCATTACGTTCGGTGTTGCGGGCCACCGTCGTGTAGTAGCGGTCCCTGCCCCGGTCGGCCATTTCCTTTTCAAGCTCAATCTGGCGGGCGAAAAGCGGAGAGAGGGACAGACTGTGGTGTTGGTGGTTGCGGTGGGCGTTTTCGGGCGCAAAACGGGCGTCTCTCATAAAATAATCCTTTATTTTAAAGTGTTTATGAATTTCAAAATTTGGGCGCAAAAAAAGGCCCCAAGCGAATGGGCGGATCTGTCCTTGGCTAGGAGGAGGGATGGGTTCGCGTGGGGCCGGGTGCTGTTCTGCTGACGGAAGGAGATCCATGCTGTTCATGGATGTCAGCGCACCTAATGCCGTGAGGTAATGCGGTAATTAGCAAAAAAGGCGGAGGGGAGTCCCTTTGACGGATGTCAGCGGGTGTCTGGAGAGGGAGAGGTGGAGAAGGAAAGAAAAGATGAATGGTGATGAGCGGAGGGCAAAAGAAAAGCCCTGTTAGTTGTTCTTTGAGGGAACAATCAACAGGGCTTCCTTATGTGTGGTGGAGATGAATCAGTTCAGGTCTGGAAAGGGCTCAATTGCAGGTGGTGATAGTGTAACATAATAATATTGTTGGAGTTGGTGCAGATTGGTTATCCTGCTAGAATCACTGTTTAAATAAAAAAAGCCCATTGAAAAGAGTTTTTGACGATTGCCAAAAAAAATTCAATGGGCTGAAAAGAAGTTTTTTCAGATGGTTTCGTTTTGTGAATTATAGTGCGTCTTGAGCGGTCAGGGCATACAGGTACCGCTGGGTGCGGGACGCCGTATACGTATATTGCCCGGCAATACGCCAGTTCTGTGCGGCCTGTTCCCAATCCGGAGACTCTTGGAGGCGTTCGCGCAAAAGCAGTACGACCACGCCATTGGGATTCAGGTTGCCTTTGACGAGTTCCAGAACGCCGGGCCACGGCATAAACGCCCGGCTGACGATGAGATCCGCTGTCCGTGCGGGCGGTCCGGCCATAAACGCTTCGGCGCGGCCCCGGAAGACATGGGTTCCGGGCAAGGGATATTGGGCGAGGACCGTGGACAGGAACAGGGCTCGTTTTTCTCGGGCTTCGACCATCCAGTAATCGCCTTCTTGCCAGATCATACGCAGAGGAAGTCCGGGAAGCCCGGCTCCCGAGCCCAGATCCCAGCAACAAGGTGCAGCGCTGTATTCCACGTCTTCGCGCAGAAAACGCCCGAGATGCAGGCTGTCGACGACCAGCGTAAAAAAGGTGTCCTCAGCCGTCCGGGCGCCGACAAGGTTCATGACCCTGTTCCACTGTATGAGCAGTCCGAGATATCCGGCGAGCGGGGGCAAGGTTTCTTCGGTAAGCTCGAAACCTGCGCGCTTGGCCCAGTCCTGAAGATCACACGGGGATACGGATGATGAACGCATGACGACTCCTTGATGCTGTAGAGGAATAAGAGGCGGTTATACCCGCAAGGCGCGCGTTCGTACAGCGTCTCAGGTACGTTTCCGGATTGCGCGCTTTGATCCAATGAGAAGAATCAGCTTTTGCAGCGCCGTTTTTTATCCGCTTTGGCTTTTTGCCGCTTGAGCCGCTTTTTTTGTTTTTTCAGATGCCACCTGCGTTTTTCTTCAGGGGACATAGGGGCTATGGGGAGAAAGAACATCGGATAGAGGACGGCCAATACGAAGGACAGAGGAAAAAGCGTTCCGAAGATGTCGCGGGGGACATCGCCTTTGGAGTGCGACCATAGAAAGAAGCTGACGATTCCGAGCACAGTCAGCAGCACGCGGTCCCAGAAAGGCGAAGAGGTGAAAAGGAGCCTTGTCGTGGGAGGCGGCTGCCCGGAGGAGGAAGCCTCCATACCCGGCTGGCTGTCGGAAGGGGGGGCTTCCGGAAAATGCTTGTCCGTAACGTTTGTAAACCTGACTATGACAAGAAGCAGGAACATGACGATGAAGAATGTGGGAATGAGTTTCGCCGGGTGTCCGCCAGTGACACTATAGGCGATCACCCATTCGGAGGCACATACGCAAAGCCCCCCTAGGATCAGGCCGGATATCGACCAGTGGGGAGTGGGATCTTTATCGGGTGGGGATGGCTTTCTACCCATGCGCGGCTCCTTGGTGCGGACTCTTCGTAACACGGCATTATCCGGCGGCGGTTCGGAAGAAGCTCGATCCCGCAGTCCGGCCAGAAGCGTGCCTCCTTGGGCGTGTTGGAGCGGATTGGCTTGAACCAGTGCATATCCTTTTTGCTTTGGCCGCCGGAGGCTGGGTGGAACTATTCGCCCAAGGGCAAGGGCGGGGCCCTTGCTCCCGGAGGCCCTGCCCGTTTATTTTCCCGCCTCCTTCCTGAGATTGCCCACCTGGCGGCAGATGCCCATGAGCATATCCATCTCGTGCCGCCTCAGGCCGGACTTGCCGAGGAAACGGCGCAGGGGCATCAGGAAGTAGTCGGGATTGTCGCTTTTGAGATAGTCGATGGCGAGGAGCGTTTCTTTGAGCCGGGCGTAGAGCAGGGCCTGTTCCTCGTGCGTGATGCGGCGCGACTGCTGGCCGGGATCGTTGCCGAGCGACGGCTGCGGGTCCACGCGGCTGACCGCCTTCATGCATTCGTAGGTAAGGATGAGGATGGCCTGCGCCAGATTGAGCGAAGAAGCCTCTCCAGCGGTGGGGATGGTTACGAGGCGCTGGCATTGCTCGATGTCGGCATTGCTCAGGCCGCGATCCTCGCAGCCGAAGACGATGGCGACCCGGCTGCCTTCGTGGAGCAGGGGCGCGATTTCCCCGGCGGCCTGTTCCGGCGTCAGCAGCCCGCGCCGCCAGCCGCCCGTGCGGGCCGTGGTGCCGAAGGTCAGGACGTTGGGGGCGAGCGCGTCGCCGAGCGTCGGTTTGACCTCAATGGCGTCGAGCAGGGGCTCGCCCTTGGCCGTGGCCAGAGGCCGGGCTTTTTCCTTATCCCACCACGCGGGGCTGACGAGCGTCAGGCGCCCGCAGCCCGTGTTGGCGCAGGCGCGGGCCGCCATGCCGATGTTTTCCGGGAACTTGGTTCCCACCATAATGATTTCCAGATGCCGCAGGGCGTCCTGCGAAGCTTGCACAAGCATACTCACTTCCGGGGAGACAGGGTGGCAAGGGCGTCCTCAAGCTGGCTCGTCGTGTACAGATCTCTGAGCACGATGGGGCTGTTTGAGAGGAGGCCCTTGGGGAAAATGGCCGTGACCGGGATGCTGACGCTGCCGATGGCGCGGAGCAGCGCCTGCGCTTCCGGGTCGGGCCGGGTCAGGTCCACCTTGATGAGGCGGAGCCCGTAGCGTTCCGTGATGGCGTGCAGGCGTTTGGGCGTCAGCACGGTTTGCTCAAGGAATTTGCAGGACGGGCACCAGTCCGCCGTGAATTCGACCATCAGCGGTTCTTTTTTCAGCAGCGAACGGAACGTGTCCGCCCGGAACGTTTTCCACGGCGCGGGTTCGGGGGCGGGCTGCACGCTCCACCAGATGGAGCCGCATACCATAAGCAGCGCGAGCGCGCCCGTAAAGAGCTTTTGACGCCCCGAGTCCCGCAAGCCGCCCCATTGCCCCCACATCCACGCCGCCAGCGCGCAGACGAGCAGGGTGACGAGCGCGGCGAGCCGCTGCGACTCGGGGAGAATGGACAGTAGGTAGATGGCGGTACCCATGAGAAAGAAGCCGACCAGCCGTTCCATGATCCCGGTCCATGCGCCGGGCTTGGGGAGGATGCGGGCCGCGCCGGGCCAAGCCGCCAGGACGAGGTAGGGCAAGGCCATGCCGATCCCGGTTGCCGTGAATACGGCGACGATCACGGGCAGGGGCTGGAGTGCCGCCCAGCCGAGCACGCCGCCGAGCAGAGGGCCGCTGCACGGGGTGGCCAGCAGGGTGGCGACGAGGCCGGTGAGGTAGGCTTGCGTTTTGGGGTTGCGTGACGCGCCGACCTTGAAATCGAGCACGGGCAGCGTGAACACGTCGAACAGGGAGAGGGACAGCAAAAAGACGAGGATCAGCAACCCGTACACGAGATGGGTATTCTGGAACAGGCCGCCCCATGCCAATCCGAGCGCGCCGACGCAAAAGGCCAGCACGAGGAACCACGTCAGGATCCCGGCGGCGAACAGTACGTTGTGCTCGCGGAAATGGGCGAGGCGCTGACCTTCGGTCTCATAACCCGACGAGCTCAGCAGGGCGGAAACCTTCATGGTCAGCACGGGCAGCACGCAGGGCATGACATTGAGGATAAGGCCAGCCAGCAGCCCGAGGAACAGGGCCGTGCCGAGGGCTGTAGGCTCCAGCGATTCCTGCGGGAAACGCGGCGTGAACCGCCACTCGTCAGGCTCAGCGGGGCTTCCGGCAAGCTGGACGGACGGCCTGGAAAGCGGCGTCAGCTGGGTGACGGATTGCTGAGGGGGGGCTTGCGGAGAAACGGGTTCGGAAGAGGCGGGGGATGTTTCGGCTTTACCGAGTTGCCCATACGCCTCCAATGCGGCTGGACTCGGCGGAGGCAGCGTTTCGGGGAGTGCCAGGGAAACCGTTTGCTGTACGGGGACACAGTTTTTGTCGGAACAGAGGAGCATGGACAGATCGGCGGAGAGGGGGCCGGATACGGGGGCATCGAAACGGATGAAGATCGGGAACCGGGCGGTATAGGCGAGAATCTGCTTTGTGGGCTCGAATGTGTCGGGCGTAAGCCGGCCCTGCGGGTAGAGGACTGCGGCTGCGGCGGGTTGTCCCTGCACGTTGCGGACGTTCAAACTGGTGGGAATGGGCGCGTCCGCATAGTGGGAGTAGGTGTGATAGCCTTTCTGCGGCGTCACCCAGAGTACGGCCGCAGGATGCCCGTCCAGTTCGGCATATTCCGTATCCAATGAAAAAGGAAGTGATTCTGCGTGAGTAAGAGACGCAGCATACAGCAGGAAGCCTGTTACAAGGCAGAGTACGAGCCATATATGGAGTGTGTTTTTCGTTTTCATGAGAGGGACGGTAGCGTTTTTTCCTTTCTTTTGCAAAAAGGGTGTTGACACTCACCCCTTATTTGGACTAAACCTCTTTTCACGCCGCGAGGCACGGGTCATTAGCTCAATTGGTAGAGCAGCTGACTCTTAATCAGTTGGTTCGGTGTTCAAGTCACCGATGGCCCACCAGCAAAAAAGAACATCCCGACAGGTTTTCCTGCCGGGATTTTTTGCGTTCTTTCGCCGGGAGGCAGCGTTTTTCTTAGGGAAGGCGGGGTGTTGGAATATGCCGGTGCGGAGCTTCTGCTTTGTTTCTTGAGTTGTGCCGGAATCATCTGAAAAGGACGGAGCGGAGTATCGAAAGACCGAGAAGGATATTGCCGACCGCGAAACAGCGGCGCAAGGCCTGCATCGGCAATCGCGGCGAATGGGCCAGCCGTGCGCCTACAACGGCCATGCTCATGCTGGAAACCAGCAGACAGAACATCCCGGGAAGGTACACGAAACCTACGGAGTAGGGAGGAAGCTCCGGGAAGTTCCACCCTGCGATGGCATATCCGAGGGTTCCGGTCAGGCTGATGGGCAAGCTCAGGGCGGCGGACGTGCCCACGGCGTCGGCCCAGTCGATCGCGGCCCAGACCAGGAAAATCACGCAGAGCATGGTCCCGGCGATGCCCGCAAGGCTCGAAATCAGGCCGATGAGTATGCTGACCGGAAGCATGGCCCGTTCGAGCCGCCCGGTCTTGGGGCGGGGGGTGGAATTGAAGAGCAGATGAACGCCGACCAGCATGACGAAGAAGGCGAAAAAGCCGCGCAGGAATAATCCTGGAAGGTGTGGAGCGAGAAGCGCGCCGCCGAGCGTGCCCGCAATGATGCCGGGGGCCATCTTTTTCCAGATGTCGGCGCGCACGGAACCATAGCGCCTGTGCGCCAGCACGCTGGAAAGGGATGTGAACAGGATGGTGGCGAGGGATGTACCAAGCGACAGGTGCTGCGTCGTGTCCACGGAAAACCCGAGGCGGTCGAAAAATACGTTGAGCAGGGGCATGATGATCACCGCCCCGCCGACACCGAGAAGCCCGGAAAGGAACCCCACAAAGGCACCCCCAAGCACAAGAAGCGCAAGCATGGAAAGCATGGCGTCCCTATGGCCTTTTCAAAAAGACAGAAAACGATTCCGATTGCCTCATCATGTCGGGAGGTTCCTCCCGGAATCCAGTGATAGCAGATCAACCGGCAGAGATCGATAGGCTTCCGGGGTGCCCTCCGGATGCACGGCTAGCCCCTCCAACTCCCCACGGGAAGTAAGCGCTTCCAGCCCATAGAGTATGGAGGAAAACATGCCGTCTTGTCCGCAAGGGCTGCGGGGCGGATGGAGGTGGGGAGAGGAAGGAGGGAGGAAAAAAGAAAAACCCCCTCCTGTTTGCATTTGCAATTGCAACTACAAGCGTGAAGGGGCTTATTTTGAAGGGTAAACGGGTGTGGATTTGTATCGTAACCCGTTCGTTTTGTTTTGGTGCCCAGAGCGGGGATTGAACCCGCACAACCTTGCGGTCCAGGGATTTTAAGTCCCTTGCGTCTGCCAGTTCCGCCATCCGGGCATGAGCTGTATAGAATACTTGTATCAGGGTGAGGAGTCAACAGACGAGGCTGCTCTCCCTTTGGCTTCCGGTCCACGAAATGTATTTATCCCTGACAGGCTAGGATGCGTACTTCTCGAAAAAAGGAAGAAGTTCCAGCGGATCATATAGGATTTTGTCCGCGCCGCTTTCTTTCAGTTCTTGGGCTCCCCGAAATCCCCAGTCCACGCCGACCGCAGTCATTCCGGCATTGTGGGCTGTCAGCATGTCCACATTGCTGTCTCCGACAAAGACTGTTTCGTTGGGGATACTGTCGAGATGCCGGGCCGCGTTGAGGGCTCCGGTGGGATCGGGTTTATGGGGCAGGTTCGGCATAGCCCCCTGAATGAACAGGAAAGGACTCTCGGGAAAGTAGTGCTTGAGCATGTGGAGCGTCCATTCGTGCGGCTTGTTCGTCACGACGGCCAAGGGGATGCCGCGCCTTTGGAGTTCCTGCAAGAGTTCGGGGACATGCGGGTAGGGCCGCGTCTTTACGGCCCAGTCTCTGGCATAGTTGGCGCCCGTGCGTTCCACAAGTGCTTCGAAACCCGTAGGCCCGATGCGATCCGCTTCCCCTTCGGGCAGGGCCCGGCGGACGAGCATACGCAGGCCGTTGCCGACGAACTGACGGTAGGCGGCGACGGGATGTTGCGGGTAACCTGCTGAATGCAGTGCGGCATTGGCGGCATTGGCAAGATCGTCGAGCGTGTCCAGCAAGGTTCCGTCAAGATCGAAGATGGCGGCGTGATGGTTTTGTTTGTTCATAGCGATCCTCTGAAATCCGTTGTATCCGCTGTGCCATACACAGGCAAAGGGAACGGGTGAGACGGCAGCATGACAAAGGACGCCGTGTCTTTCAAGCGGGAATCTTGTGCGGAGCGAGTGCAGTGGGTTGCATCGTGGCTGGATTTTGCTAACTCTAGCGCGGTGCCGCGGTATCGCGGCGATTTTTTCGGAAGCGGGGGCAGTATGGCGCAGGGTAAGGAACGTGCGGACGAGTTGGTTTTTGCGCAAGGTTTGGCGGAAAGCCGCGAAATGGCGAAACGCCTGATCATGGCGGGCAAAGTGGCGCTGGAAGATGTTTCCGGCGTGCGGCAAAAAGTGGATAAGCCCGGTCACAAATATCCGCTGGATACGGCCTTCGCCCTGGTGGGCATCGAGAAGTACGTCAGCCGTGGCGCGTATAAGTTGCTGACCGCCATAGAGCATTTCAAGCTGGATGTGACCGGGTTCGTCTGTCTGGACGCCGGGGCTTCCACGGGCGGGTTTACGGACTGCCTGCTGCAGCACGGCGCGGCGAAGGTGTATGCGGTGGACGTGGGCAAGGAGCAGCTCCATGAGCGTATGCGCCGCGATCCGCGGGTCATCAGTATGGAAGGGACGAATTTACGCACGGCTCCCGAAGAGTTGATTCCCGAGCCGGTGGACATCATCGTCGCCGATGTCTCTTTCATTTCCCTGACGCTGATCCTGCCGCCCTGCGTGCGCTGGCTCAAGGAAGGCGGTTTGGTGGCGGCGCTGGTCAAGCCGCAGTTTGAGCTTGGGCCGCATCAGACGGACAAGGGGGTGGTGCGTGATCCCGCCTTACGCCAGCAGGCGGTGGATAAAGTGCTGCTGTTTTGCCAGGAGCGTCTGGGCCTTGAGTGCCTCGGCGTCGTGCCTGCCGCCGTCAAGGGGCCCAAGGGAAATCAGGAGTATATCGTTTGCCTGCGCCGCGTAGGGGCTGGGCAGGTGGCGTGTGGAAGTGAGGTGGAGCAATGAAACCGGGGGAGGAAGCCCCTTTTGAAGGAGGAGTTTCCTCCCCCGGCCCCCTCCTTTCCTGAGGCTTTCGACTGGCGGGGAGGCTGTACGGCAGGAGTTCCTTCGTCTGTTGAACCTGCCGGAGTGTTGAGGGGAAAAGTGGGGAGAGGAGGGCAGGACTTCGGCTGCCGTTCGTTGCCGTACAGAAAAAAGAAGAAAGCGGCCTGATCCAGTAAAAATGGATCGGGCCGTTTTTTTATAAGGATAGGGGAAACGTTTGGGTTCCTGTGGGGCGGTTGCTCTTCGGGAGAAAGGAGGGCCTCTCTGTTGTTGCACGGGAACAGCGGCCCGAGACCAGAGGCATGAATGGGAAGCGGCTCTGATGCGCGGCTTTTCCATATAGCGTTGCCCCGAATGGACAACGGAAAGGGAAGGGCTCGTTGGGGTGGCGCGGGGTTAGCGGTACTCGGGGATAGGGCGCTCCACTTTTTCAAGAAAGGCTCCTGTGACGAGGCCGAGCAGTTCCTCCGTTTTGTCTTGGGAATAGGCGTCCCCCGCGTGAAAGCGGATAATGGAGGCGAGCCAATCCTGCATGTCGCTGCGGGAATGCTCGGCGTTGAACATCCGGAGTTGATCCTCAAGCAGGAAGACCTGGTGAATGGTGATATCCTTGATGACTTCGGCATCGGACATTGTCTTGCCCGCCCATTCTTTGAAGAATGTTTTGTAGTCTTCCGCAAGGGTTGCCACGGATTCCTCGCGCATCATGCGGACGGCCCGGAGGTAGACCCGCAGGAAGGAAGCCACCTGACTGGGGTGGGCAGCGGCAAAATCTTTGTCCGCCATGAGCAGTACGGATTGCGGGGCGTTGACGGAGCGCGATGTGGCCGCGACTTTAAGCCCATGTTCGTCTCCGGTGTAACTGTAGGGGGCCCACAGCACGATGGCGTCGCCTTCCCCCTCAAAGAAAGCCTGAAGTCCCGGTACGGCATCCGTATTTTGGATCCGCACGTCCTCAGTCGTCAGGCCGTAGGCGGCAAGCCATTTGGTAAGGAGATATTGGGCCGATGAAGAGGCGGGGCAAATGATGGTTTTGCCCCTTACGTCGTCGGCTTTGCCGTAGAGGTTCGGATATCCCTTGTTGGCGCCTTTGGTATCCAAAAGCGGGCTGTCGGGCCGGGCCATGACCGCATTGGCCAGAGATTCGTCATTGCCGACGCCGATGATGGTGAATTGTTCAGGATAGTGGCTGGTCAGGATGGGGAACGCGCCGCAAGCTCCGATGACCCACTTGTCCGCATTGCCGATCAGATCTTTGCCCGAGTCGAACCTGTTGAGGACGATGTCGAGCCCTTCCTGCTTGTCCCAGCCCTTTTGTTTGGCGTACCAGATGAGGAACGTCTCATGCTCGGGAAGCCAGCCCGTTTCGAGTTTGAACGGAGGTTCCTGGTTAGCGGCGGAGAGATCCGCCGTCAGGGCGAGGAGAAGTGCAAAAAAGCCGAATAGTCCGGACAGCGTACTGCGCCGCATGACTCTATCCTTATAATGATGGTCGAAAAAAAAGCGGGGGGATTGGCGAAATGTATGGAAGCGGTCTGGTTTGACAGAAAAATCACTTCTTCCGGTTCCTTTAGAGATTCATACCGTGTTTGCTCCGGATTGCCAAGAAGTTGTGTTTTTCACGTGTGTTTTGCCTTATTCCCGTTCCGAGTGGGGGCGAGGGGAGACGGTTTTTTTCTCAGACGGCCTCAACATATTGAGGCTGTTTGATGAATCAACCTATACGAATAAGGCGTACTCCAAAAGAGGAGGCTCTCGACGGGACAAAAATGTCCCGTGGGACAAAAATGCCCCATGAGGGTAGTTCTAGTTAACATGCTAAAAATACATAAAATACAGGAAAACGTATTTTTTGCGGGACATTCGTGTCTCGTTGTGAGGAAAAGAACTTAGTGATGGATTATTTTAAAAACAGAAAAAATATTATTTATTATTACAGTCGATTAATACGAATAAAAGCCTCTTTGCAATGCCTGTTCAGGTATTTTGGCTCGGCACTTGCTAAAGAGTTAGTGCCTTCGGGAACAATCCCGACGTTCCAATAGAGTTTTTGGATGATGCGTCCTTTTTCGTTCAAAGCCGGGATGCGGCGGTGAACGAAAAAGAGCGCGAAGAAACCACTCTTGAAACGCGAAGACAAAGAGGGACTTTTGGTCATGAGCAACGAACATGTTGAAAGCGGACGTGAAGAACTGAAGAAAACGATGAGCCCGGCTGAAGTTTGGGCTCTTGCCGTGGGCGCCATCATCGGTTGGGGCTGCTTCGTCCTTCCCGGGGCGCGCTTCCTCCCTGAGGCTGGGCCTATCGGTAGTGTGTTGGCTTTCATTGTCGGCGGCGGCCTCCTGTGTTTCGTCGCCCTTGCTTATAGCATCCTCGTCAAGGCCTATCCCGTGGCCGGCGGCGCGTTCACCTATGCCTACGTCGGTTTCGGCAAAGCATGGGCCTTTATTTGCGGATGGGCCCTCATCCTTGGCTATCTCTGCGTTATCGCCGCCAACGGCACCGCGCTGGCCCTTCTCAGCCGCGCCTTGCTGCCGGGTGTGTTCGACGTGGGGTATCTGTACAGCGTAGCCGGTTGGGACGTGTACGCCGGTGAACTGGCCATGATGACCTGCGCCTTCCTGTTCTTCGGGTACATGAACTTCCGCGGCATGGACTTCGCCAGCAGCATCCAGCTCATCCTTGCCTTTGCGCTGGTGGCCGGTGTGCTCATCCTGACGGTGGGTTCCTTCTCCACGTCCACCGCGTCGCTCGACAACCTGTTCCCCCTGTTCGCAGAAGGCCGTTCGCCGTGGGCTTGCGTCATCTCCATCGTGGCGATCACCCCCTGGTTGTTCGTCGGTTTCGATACCATTCCCCAGACCGCTGAAGAATTCGACTTTCCGCCTGAAAAGTCCCGCCGCCTGATGCTGAACTCCATCATATGCGGTGCGACGCTGTATGCCTTGGTCCTGATTTCCGTGGCCATCATCATTCCCTACACCGACCTGCTCGGCCAGAACCACACGTGGGCTACCGGCGCTGTGGCTGACATGGCCTTCGGACGCTTCGGCGGCATGATCCTCGCCATCCCTGTCCTCGCGGGCATCCTGACCGGCATGAACGGCTTCTTCATGGCCACCACGCGCCTGCTGTTCAGCATGGGCCGCGGCAAGTTCCTGCATCCTTGGTTCCTGAAGGTGCACCCCAAGTATGGCACCCCGACCAACGCCGTGCTGTTTACCCTCGGCCTGACCCTTATCGCGCCTTTCTTCGGCCGCTCCGCCCTCAACTGGATCGTCGACATGTCCGCTATGGGCACCGCGCTCGCCTACCTTTCCACCTGCCTCGTTGTTTACAAGTACGCCTCTCGCTTCGCAGACCAGACCCCGTGGTGGAGCAAGTCCGTGGCCGTGGTCGGTGCGCTGACCTCCATCGCCTGCTTCCTTATGCTGGCTGTGCCCGGCTCTCCGGCCGCCATTGGGGTCGAATCGTGGATTATGCTGCTCGCATGGGTAGCCATCGGTGCCTGCTTCTACTTTAGCCGCGCTTCCATACTGCGTTCCATCCCCGAAACGAGTATGCAGTATATGCTCCTCGGAACGGCTGACCGTCCGCTGCTTTTTACCCCGAAGGCCGCTGAAGAAGAGGTCTTCGAAGAGGACGACGCCAAGTCTGCTGTTGAACTGGGTTAGGCACTCCCTCCCCTAACCTGATATGAAAAGCCGGGGCCGTTTATGACGGTCCCGGCTTTTTTATGGTCTTACGCCTGGCGCTGGGATGGATGCTTACGGGAGGATCGCTTTCCAGAAGGTTTCGATGGCGGCGCGGTGGACGGTTTTGTTGCGATAGAGCTTGATGTCCACTTCCACGCTGAGATCCGGGCGGTCTTCCCATATGCGGCGGATGGTGCCCCGCTTCAATTGCTCGCTCACCAGCGTTTCCGGAACCCATGCCATGCCGATGCCTTTTTCCAGCATTTTGACGATGCCCTCGCTCAGGCTGCTCTCATAGACGGACTGGAGTTCGCAGGGCGTCTTTTCGTAAAGCGGAAGGATGATCCGGTTGGCGAAGGAGAAATTGCTGTAGGAAAGGTAGGGCAGGGGGGAGGCGCTCGGAAGGCGTTCCGCAAGGGAGCTCCCCACGACGGGGAGGAAGCGTTCCCGGCCGACGGTGGCGGATTCGATGTGCGACAGGAATTCGCTGTCCGATTCATACTCGTCCAGCCTGTAGGTGAGCAGCATGTCCACCTGATGTTCCATCAGGGCGCAGAAATGCTCTTCCACGCTTTGAGGAAAGGGATTGACCACAAAGCGGAGCTGATCGCACGTCTGCCGCACCCGGAAGAGAAGATCCGGGAGCACGTTGATGGAGAGGGTAGGCAGGCTGATGAGGCGGACGATGCCGTCGGAACGGTTCCCGGCCGCGAACTCCCGCCGGGCTTCGGCCATGCGGTCCACGATGTCGCGGGCCACGGGCAGGAACTGTTCGCCCTGCGCCGTGAGGCGGACGGGGAGGGCCGTCCGGTCGAACAGGACCACGCCGAGCCACTCCTCCAGTGCCCGGATGCGGCGGCTGAAGGCGGGCTGGGTGACGTTGCGCTCCTGCGCCGCATGTGAAAAGCTTCTGTGGCGGCACAGGCTGAGGAAATCTTCAAGGAGTTTCTGGTCCACGGGGGGCTCCATGCATTTTGATCATGACGCGATACGAAATCGGCAATTGCCAGTTCCGCTGGGTGTTTTTTATAGTCACAGCACGTTCAGTATTCGCACCAAACAGGAGAAACGTCCATGCCTCGTCTCGAACATGATTTTTTGGGTGAAATGCGCATCCCTTCCGATACATATTATGGAATCCAGACCTACCGGGCCGTCGAGAACTTCCCGATTTCCGGCGTGAGCATCGCCAGCTTCCCGGAACTTATCAAGGCGCTTGGTCTGGTCAAGAAGGCCTCGGCCATTGCGAACATGCAGTTCGGCGTGCTGCCCCGCGAGATCGGGGACGCCATTTGCGCGGCTTGCGACGAGATCATCGAGGGCAAGCTGCACGATCAGTTCCCCGTGGACTGCATTCAGGGCGGCGCGGGAACTTCGACCAACATGAACGCCAACGAGGTCATCGCCAACCGCGCCCTTGAACTGTTGGGCCACAAGAAGGGCGAATACGAATATTGCCACCCCAACAACCATGTGAACTGCTCGCAGTCCACCAACGACATTTATCCCACGGCCCTGCGCATCGCCCTGTATACCATGCTCGGCCAGCTGACCGGCGATATGGCCTATCTCCAGCAGGGATTCGCGGCCAAGTCCGAAGAGTTTTCGGACGTCATCAAGATGGGCCGCACACAGTTGCAGGACGCGGTGCCCATGACGCTCGGTCAGGAATTCGGCGCGTACGCGACGACCATCGGCGAGGACATCCTGCGCGTCGAGGAATCCCGCAAGCTCCTGCTTGAGGTCAATCTGGGCGCGACCGCCATTGGGACAAGCATCAACGCGCCCAAGGGCTACGCAGAAGTCGCCTCGAAGGCCCTCGCCGAAGTCAGCGGCATTCCGGTGGTGCTGTCCACCAACCTCATCGAAGCGACGTGGGACACCGGGGCCTATGTGCAGACCTCCGGCGTGCTCAAGCGCATCGCGGTCAAGCTGTCCAAGATCTGCAATGACCTGCGCCTGCTGTCCTCCGGCCCGCGCACGGGCATCAATGAGATCAACCTGCCCCGGTTGCAGCCCGGTTCCTCGATCATGCCGGGCAAGGTCAACCCGGTCATCCCCGAAGTGGTCTCGCAGGTGGCTTTCGACATCATCGGCAAGGACGTGACCATCACGATGGCGGCGGAAGCAGGGCAGCTTGAGCTGAACGTCATGGAGCCGATCATCGCCTTCTCGCTGTCGAACGGCATCCACCGTCTGCGCCAGGCCATGCGGACGTTGCAGGATCGCTGCGTGAGCGGGATTACGGCGAACAAGGAACGCTGCCGCAGCATGGTCGAGAACAGCATCGGCATCATCACGGCCCTGAATCCTTATCTTGGCTATGAAACCTCCGCGTCCATCGCCAAGGAAGCCCTCGAAACCGACGGCTCGGTGATCGACATCGTGCTTGCCCGCAACCTCCTCAGCCGCGAGAAGCTCGACGACATCCTCGCCCCCGAGCACATGATCAACAGAAAGTAATGATCGGGGGAATCTCCCTGAAAAGGAAGGTGCCCCTGGCTTTTCCCAGCGACGTTCGACTGGATGGGATTGTACTGAAGGCGTTTCGATACGACTGAGAAACAGGGGTACGGCCCCCGAACTTCCTCCGGCTAGCTTGGCGGCCGCCGGTGAAAGGTACGTTCCCATCCGGAGCGTCAAAAAAGCGCCCTGTTCCGAGATCCGGAAGAGGGCGCTTTTGTATTGGAGGCAAGCCGCGTTGCTGGCGGAGGCAAAAAGATTCCGCGCTTTCACGAAAGCGTTACTGGCGCCGTCCCTCTCCCCGTATGGCGGCGAGAACGGCGCTCAGCAGGAACCAGCCGCAGGAGACGAGGACAACGGTCGCTCCGGTGGCTGTCCCGGCCCATTCCTGTGCGGAGAGCACCAGCCCGGCCACGGCGGAAGTGACGCTGACGAGGATCGACCACCAAAACATGCCCCCGGCCGTGCGGGCGAGGTTGCGGGCCGTGGCGGCGGGCACGATGAGCAGCGCCGTCACCAAAAGGACGCCCACGGCCCAGACGGAGAACATCACGACAAGCGCGAGCAGCCCGGCGAAAAGGTATTGCCAGAAAAAGACGTTGATGCGGTGGGCCTTGGCGACCACGGAGTTCAGGCCGATGTACAACAGGCGGTTGTAGCCCCATATCTGAAAGGCCGCCAGCGCGAAGAACAGGCCGATGAGCCAGCGGATATCGGTTTCCGTGATGGTCAGGATGTCGCCGTACAGGAACTGCTGCAGATCCCGGGCCACGGCGTTGTCCCGGCTGACCACGGCGAGGCCGAAAGCCATGACCGCCGAGAAGAATACGCCGATGATCGTATCCGAGGAGAGGGCACTGTTCCGCTGTACGGCCATGATGCCGAGCCCGACGAGGATGCCGAAAACCGGCATGGCGACATGCGGGTTGATGGAAAAGATCAGGCCGAGCGCCACGCCCGCGAAGGCTGAATGGCTGATGGCGTCGGAAAAGAAGGCCATGCGGAAGCTGACGACCTGCACGCCCATGGTCGCCGCCATCGGCGCGAGCAGGATCAGGGCGACGAGTGCCTGCTGCATGAACCCGGCCTGCAGGCACTCGAAGGGGAGCAGGGACACGAGGCGGTAGAGCGGCTCGAGATCAAGCATGGTGGTCCTTTGGCTGGTCCGCGGTGGGGGCATGGGGATTGATGAGGCCCATGTGCATACCGAACAGGGCCATGAGGTTTTCTTGCGTCAGCACCTCGTCGGGCGTGCCTTCGGCGAAGACATGCCGCTTGAGGCAGATGACGTGCGTGGCGTGGTGGAAGACCATGCCGAGATCATGGCTGACCATAAGCTGCGTGAATCCCTTGGCGGCGCGCAGTTCGTCCAGCAGTTCGCAGAACAGATGCTCTCCCTGAAAATCCACCCCGGCCGAGGGCTCGTCGAGCACGAGCAGTTCCGGTTCCTGTTGCAGGGCAAGCGCCAGCAGGACGCGCTGCATTTCGCCGCCGGACAAATCGCCAAGCCGCCGGGAAGCGAGGTGTTCCGCCTTGACCATTGAAAGGAGCTCCAGCGAATGCGCCTTCAGCGAGGGCCGGATGCCGAGCCAGAGCGGGCGCTTCTGGATGCCCATGACGAGGAATTCCACGACCGTGAGCGGCATCCCCCGATCAATGCTGATGCGTTGCGGCACATAGCCGAGCCGCAAGGGTTTTCCGCTCCGTCCCGTCATGACGTCGATGTCCCCGTCGTGGCGCATCTCGCCGATGAGGGCGAGGATGAGCGTGGTCTTGCCCGCGCCGTTGGGGCCCACGATGACGGTGCAGCTTCCCTGCGGGGCCGTGGCGTTGACGTGCTCAAGGATGGCGAGCCCGCTCCGGCGCACGGATACGTCGCGGAAGACGACGGCGTTAGTTGGTTCCAAGGGTGCTCTCCAGCGTGTGCAGGTTGGCGCGCATGGTTTTTTCGTAATAGTCCAGCGGTGCGATGGCCGGACCCGTTGCGACGGGGTCCAGCTTTGCCGTGGCGACCCCGGTTTCACGGGACAGGGTGGCGGCGACCTTGTCCGGATACTGCGGTTCCGTGAAGATGGCTCCGACATGCTGGCTGCGGATCGCCTTGATCAGCTTCATCATATCGGAGGCGGACGGCGCCTGCGTGTCGTCGGCCTGAATGACCGCGACCACATCAAGCCCCATGTCGCGCGCCAGGTAATCGAATACCCCGTGCTGCGTGATGATGCGGCTGTTTTTCAGTTTGCCGCCGAGCGCGGCGAATTCGTCCGCCAGCGCGTCGAGCGTCCGGGCGTAGTTCTCGGCATTGGCCCAGTATGTTGCGGCGTTGGCGGGATCGAGATCGGCAAGCTGCCCCGCGATGGAACGGGTCATCTGCGCGGCCATGCGCGGGCTGGCGAACAGGTGAGGGTTCATCCCCCCATGATGGTGCCCCTCATGCTCCTCGTGCGCCGCTTCCGCGTCCGTATACGGGAGCAGCCCGGAGATGCCCTTGGAGCTGTCGATGGTATGAAGTTCCTTTTGGGCGCGTGCCGAAGGGGAACCGAGGAAGGCTTCAAGGCCGAGCCCATTGAGTACGAGGATGTCGGCCTGTGCGAGCTTGCTCATGTCCTGCGGCGTGAGGGCGTAATCGTGGGGGCATCCGGCCTGCGCGGGGAGCATGAGCTGCACCTCCACATCTGGCACGTTTTGCGTGATGTTACGGACGATCTGGTAGACGGGGAAAGTGGTGGCGAGCACCCTGGTCTGAGCGAGGGCGGCACCGCACATCAGCGTGAGGATCATGAGGAATACGATTCCGGCGGTGGTTTTACGCATAGGGGCTCCTTGCGGGAAAAGCGCGGACGGCTTATTGCTATTGCGAAGGCATTTGCAATTACTGCTTGCCGCATGAGGTGTCAAGAGGTTTGCGGATTGCGGGAATGCGTGCAATACAGAGGCTGATACGCATATGAGGTTTGGGAATGAAACGGAAGACATCACAACGGGCGGCGATCGAACAGGTTTTTTGCCAACTGGATCGCCCGCTCGGCATTGAGGAAATATTGGAAACCGGGCGGATGGCGGTGGAATCGCTCAATCAGGCTACCGTATACCGCAATGTGAAGCTGTTGTTGGAAAACGGCTGGCTCAAACAGGTGTGCCATCCGTCCCTCGGCACGCTCTACGAACGCACGGGAAAGGGGCATCACCATCATTTCCACTGCCGGGTCTGCAACCGGGTGTATGATCTGCCCGGCTGTGCCCTGAACGAGCGGGAGGCCGCTCCCTCAGGGTTCCTCGTGGAGGATCACGAGTGTTTCCTGTTTGGGGTCTGCCCCGCCTGCCACGCTTGAGGGAAAGCCAAGGTGCCACGAGGCCAGTTCAACCCTCGTAACCTTGTCTCTTCTCCTTGCGCTTTTTTCAACGATTTTTTGATGGCGGAGTCCGGGCCTACTCTGTGCGGCGGCTATGATATTGCCTGTTCCGCTGAAGCCCGGACCGTTTGAGATCTGCTAGAGCCCGAGCAGCAAGCGGAGATAGATCAGGATGATGATCGTGTTGATGCCGATGGTCGGGAGCCATTCCTTATAGTGGAGACGTGAAACAAGCAGGCTGACGATCACCATGCCGAGGGTCCACAAGGCTATGGCGAACAGTTCGGCAAAGCCGGCGGCCATGGCCCGGCCCGCGCCATCGCTGCCCGTGACAACGTAGCAGTGTTCCATGTACAGGGGGACCACGACGTAAAGGCCGAAGGGATGTGCCGCCGCCGTCAGGAGGTAGAAGAGAGGTTTCATTGCTGCGCCTTTGAGAGGACGGTCTTAAATGAGCTGACAGAGCAGAGTGGTGAGCACAATGGCGAAGGCGTTGACCACAACCGATGTAAGGCATTCCCCATATTGTGCCTTTGAGCCGGTCAGGCTGACAATGAGGACACACAGCGTCCAGAACCCCATGAAGAAAAGGGCCGCGAAACCTCGGGAGAGGCCTCTGCCCATCGGATCGCCTACCGTGCCGACGCCCCGCGTTATTGCGGGAAGCAGGACATATGCGCCAAATGGGTACGCGGCCGCCGTCAGAGCGTGGAACAAGCCTTTTTTCATACGCTGCCTGTCTCGGAGGAAAAAGGAAAATCAGCGGCTGCCGGGAGCGGTGCGGCGGATTTTTTCGATGAGCGCCGTGGTCGAATAGCCTTGCAGCAAGGGGAGGCTTATGACTTCACCGCCGCGCCGTTGCACCGATTCCCGGCCTACGATGCGATCCACGGACCAGTCCCCGCCTTTGACCAGCACGTCTGGCTGTACGGCCTCGATGAGCTTCGCGGGCGTATCCTCGTCGAACCGGACCACGAAATCCACGCTTTCCAGATGCGCCAGCACAAAGGCCCGCACAGGATACGGATTGACGGGCCGGTCGTCGCCCTTGCCCTGCCGTTTGACCGATTCGTCGCTGTTCAGCCCGAGCACCAGCACATCGCCCTGCGCCTTGCAGCGTTCCAGCAGATCCACATGCCCCGGATGCAGGATGTCGTAACACCCGTTGGTGAAAACGATTTTTTTGCCTTCCCCGCGCAGGGCATCCAGTTTTTCCAGCAACTCGGGCATATCGGCCATGCCGGGATGTTTCAGCATATCCATTGTTCGTCCTTGTGTCGGCGCGAAAGGCGTTTTCCGGAAGCGGCGGCTCTTTCGGTTCCACGGGATGTTTTCCGTTTTTCCCAAAGCCGCATTGCCTGTTCCGGGCGAAACGTTTCTTGCCCATCAAAAGCAGAAAGGAGCCTCTTTTCAAAGGCCCCTCTCCGGTTAGTTCCTGTCAACTCAGTACAATCAGCGAGAAAACCGTGTTCACGGAGAACTGTATCAGCGGGTAGAGAACGTACCCGAGCGCCCCGGTCATGAGCAGCAGGATGAGCACCAGAAAACCGTAGCGCTCAAGCTGCATGTACTGGAATCCGAGCTTCGGCGGCAGGACGCCCCAGAGGATTTTGCTGCCGTCAAGGGGCGGGATGGGCATCAGGTTCAGCCAGCCGAGGCCGATATTCACGACTACGCCGGTCTGGAACATGAGGAAGAAGAAATCCCACACGGTGTTGCCCTGCCACTCGCCGAGCGGGAAGAATTCGATGAGCAGGCGCAGGAGCACGGCGAACCCGATCGACAGCAGGAAGTTGGTGGCGGGCCCCGCAAAGGACACCAGCATGGTGTCTTTCACGATGTTCCGGAAATTCCGGGGATTGATGGGTACCGGTTTGGCCCAGCCGAAGACGAAGGGGCCGGTCAGGCTGGTCAGTACGAAGACGAACAAGCCCATGGGGTCGATGTGAGGCACCGGGTTGAGCGTCAGCCGCCCGAGCATGGCGGCTGTGGGGTCACCCCGCTTGAGGGCCGCCCAGCCGTGGGCGACCTCATGCAGGATGATCCCGAGCATCAGCGGCACGAACGCCACCGACAAGCGTTTTATGGAGACCGCAAGGTCAATGTCGAGCATGTATTACCGTACCGTCAGGCGCAGGAAGCGCTTTTTGCCGAGCTTCACCACGTAGGAACCCGGTTCCAGCGGGCTTTCGGCGTCATCACAGCGTTCGCCGTCAAGCGAGAGCGAGCCCTGCTTGATGAGGCGCTTGGCTTCGCCGCGCGAGGCGGCAAGGCCGGAATCAGTCAGGAAAACCGGAGGTTTGCTTGCTTCGCCGTGTTCACAGGCGAATTCCGGCGCGTCGTCCGGTATGCCGCCGTCCGCAAAGACCGAGTTGAAGCCCTGCAAGGCTTCCTGTGCCTGCTCCTCGCCGTGGTAGCGGGCCACGATTTCGTACGCCAGCGCTTCCTTGGCTTTCTTGGGATGCAGGCGGCCTTCTTCGACGTCCTTCTTGAGCGCGGCGATCTCGTCCAGCGACTTGCTGGAGATGAGTTCGTAATAACGCCACATGAGATCGTCGGAAACGGACATCGCCTTGCCGAACTGGTCGGCGGCGGGTTCGTTGATGCCGATGTAGTTGCCGTAGGATTTGGACATTTTGCGCACGCCGTCCAGACCTTCCAGCAGCGGCACGGTCAGGATGCACTGAGGCTCGAGGTCGTACTGGCCCATGAGGGTGCGCCCGACCAGCAGGTTGAAGGTCTGGTCGGTGCCGCCCATTTCGACGTCGGCCTTGAGCGCCACGGAGTCATACCCCTGCATGAGGGGATAGAGGAGCTCGTGCAGGGCGATGGGCGTATTTTCGCGGTAACGCTTGGCGAAGTCGTCGCGCTCCATCATGCGGGCCAGCGTGTAGCGCGAGCCCAGGCGGATGAAGTCGGCGGCGGTGAAGTCGTTGAGCCAGCGGGAGTTGAATTCCACGACCGTCTTTTCGGGATCGAGGATTTTGAAGACCTGTTCCTTATAGGTTTCGGCGTTGGCGATGACCTGTTCGGTGGTCAGAGGCGGACGGGTGGCGGAACGGCCGGAGGGGTCCCCGATGCGGCCGGTGAAGTCGCCGATGAGGAAGACGACCCTGTGGCCCAGTTCCTGAAAATGGCGGAGCTTGTGGATGAGGACGGTGTGGCCCAGATGGAGATCCGGCGCGGTGGGGTCGAAACCGGCCTTGACGGTAAGGGGCTTGCCCCGTTCCAGTTTTTTGCGCAGTTCGCCTTCATCAATCAGATTGGTGATGCCGCGTTTGATCAATTGCATCTGTTTATCGACAGGAATCATCAAAATCTCCTCTCCCTCCCCGTCCGGGAGGATTCGCCGGCGGGCGGCGGGAATGCGTGAGCGGTTGGGGGCGCGTTCAAACGTGCCTCGTTTCCTGTTGCAGACAAACCGGGGACTGTCAATAGCGGGCGATGGCGGCGTAGGTCCCTTCAACCGCACGAAGAAGGTCGTCGGGGGCAAGGCGGAGCTGTACCCCGCGATGCCCGGCGCTGACATAGATGAGCTCATGGAGGATGGCGCTTTCGTCCACGAAGACGGGATAATGCTTTTTCCCGGCCAGCGGCGAACAGCCGCCCCGGATATAGCCGGTGAGGGGCTGGACTTCCTTGAGCGGGACCATCTCCACGTGCTTGTTGCCGGAAACGGCGGCGAGTTCCTTGAGGTTCAGCTCTGCGGCCCCGGGGACGCAGACTTCGAGCACCCCGGTCTTGTCGCCCCGGACGACCAGCGTTTTGAAGACCTCCTCCACAGGCACGCCGAGTGAGCGGGCCATTGCCGTGGCGGAGAGGTCGGCCTCGTCGTAGGGGGCTTCATGCAGTTCGTAGCCGATGCCCAGCTCGTCGAGGAGGCGGGCGGCGTTGGTTTTCTTGGGAGGCATACGGTCAACCTGTTATCCGGCGAGGCTGCGGGCGATGCGCCTGCCGATGGCCATGAAATAAAAGTCGTTTCCGGTCCGGTTCAGATGGACGCCGTCCGGTGAGAGGATTGTATCCGGGTTCGGGAATTGGTCAAGGATAAGCCGTTCCATGTCGATGAGCACGATGCCTTTCATCCCTGAAAAGGTAGCCCGCAGCCCTTCGTTGTATTCCCGGACGGTGCGGCGGTAGAGTTCGGCTCCAGGGATGTCCGGCGCTTCCGCAGGCCTGTGGTTGGTGGCCAGAAAGACGGTATGCGCCCCGCTGCGGAACGAGCGCTGGATGATTTCGCCCATGTTGGCGAGGTAGGTTCTGAAGCCGACCAGAGGCCGACCCACGGACGTATACCAGAAGCTGGCGTCGTTGAGGCCGAACTGGACGAAGACGGCGTTGGGGTGGTGGCGCTCCACGTCCCATTGCATACGGCGCAGGCCGTCTTCCGTGGTGTCGCCGCTGACCCCGGCGTTGGTCACCGCAACCGGTTCGCGCAGGGTTGCCAGCATACGCGTCATCTGCGCGACCCAGCCCTCGCCGGGGCGTGCGCCGTAGCCATAGCAGATCGAGTCTCCAAAGCAGACGAGATGCATTGTTTCCTCGGGTGGTTAGAGATGGTTAGGAGGTTGTGCGAACCGGGGGAGGGAAGAGGGAAACTTTCTGAGGAAAGTTCCCCTCTTCCCTCCCCCAGGCCCCCTCCTATCTCCCTTCAAAGACTTTTGACTGGTGGGGAGGCGGCGCAAAAGGAGTTCCGCTCCCAAACTTTTTTCCCCTTACTTCATAAACTTGTCTACATACCCCTGAATGAAAAGAAAGACCAGCACGCAGGGCAGGATGTACTGGAGATACGGCTTGAGCCAGTGGGGGAAGCGGGCTCCCTGCCCCTGATCGGTTTCGGCGATGAAATTGTTCCAGCCCCAGCCCCATCTGTGGCAGCAGAAGGAGAGGAAGAGCAGGGCGCCGAAGGGCAGCAGGTTATTGCTGAGGAGGAAGTCTTCCAGATCCAGCACGGAGGAGCCTTCCCCGAAAGGCTGGAAACCGGACAGGACGTTGAAGCCGAGCGTGCAGGGCAGGGAGAGGAGGAACATCGTAACGCAGTTGACCGTGGAGGCTTTTTTGCGGGTCCAGCCCCAGACGTCCATGCAGTAGGAGACGATGTTCTCAAAGACGGCGATGACCGTGGACAGGGCCGCAAAGGACATGAACACGAAGAACAGGGAGCCCCAGAAGCGTCCGAAAGGCATACTGTTGAAAATGTTCGGCAGGGTTACGAATACGAGGCCGGGGCCGGAGCCGGGGTTGACCCCGAAGGCGAAACAGGCCGGGAAGATGATGAGGCCCGCCATGAGCGCGACGACGGTGTCGAGCAGGACGATGTAGAGGGCTTCGCCGGTCAGGGAGCGGGATTTATCGATATAGCTGCCGAAAATGGTCATGGAGCCGACACCGAGGCCGAGGGTGAAGAAGGCCTGCCCCATGGCGGCGGTGACGGCGGCCCAGAGCCCCCCTGTCAGCTTTTCGGGATCGGGCATGAGGTAGAAGCTGATGCCCGCTTCGCCCCCCGGCAGGGTGACGGCACGGACCACCAGCGCGATCATGAGGGCGAACAGGCCGACCATCATGAATTTCACCACGCGCTCGACGCCCCGGCGCAACCCCATGCCGCACACGGTAAAACAGAAGATCACCGCTACGCCCATCCAGAGGCAGGATGACGTCGGATCGCTGATCAGGCCGCCGAAAAAGCCGCCGACCTGCTCGGGGGTCAGGCCGGAAAGATCGCCCTTGAGCATGGACCAGCAGTAAGCCAGCATCCAGCCCGCCACCGTCGTGTAAAACATCATGAGCAGATAGCTGCCGATGAGGCTGAGGGGGCCGAACGTATGCCAGCGCGAGCCTTTGGGCTCCAGCTTTTGCAGGGCCGCGCCCAGATTTCGCTGCGCCGCCCGGCCCACGGAGAACTCCATGACCAAAATGGGAACGCCGACCGCCAGCAGGAAGCCGATATAGATGAACACGAACAGCGCGCCGCCGTAGGCTCCTGCGATATAGGGGAAACGCCAGACGTTCCCGAGTCCGATGGCGCAGCCCGCGGCGAGAAGAAGAAAACCGATGCGGCTGCCGAGCTGTTCTCTCTGCTGGTTCTGACTCATGCTTTTTTGAATCCTTTGTGTCCTGCGGGCACGTCCGTTTTTCGCGTGTCCCTGGTATACGGAAATCTCCCGCACCTCGCCGCGGTCACCACGGAAGGAGGCGGGAGAAACGCTCCGGTGGGGCGGAACAATGTCGCGCCGCCTTTGTTACAAAAATCGGAGGAAGCAGGGAAGAGGGAGAACCGTGCGGATAAAGCTTTTTTCGGAACGCTCTTCCTTTGATGTTTTTCTCTGGGCTCTTTTGGGGAGCCTGTCGTATCCCAATCCAATGGCAAGCCGTGGGGAAGGGGCATGGGGCTCTTCGACAAATACAGCCGCCTTTGGAAAAGGGAGACGCGGCCCCCACAGGCAGGCTCGGGGAAGGGGAATTTCCCTGAAGAAAAGGTTCCCCCTCCCCGCAATACGTTCTGCCCTAGTTGATCCTGTGATGGCACCCGAGGCTGCGGGGGTTGCGCAGGGCGCTCTGGGTGATGCTGTAGGCCGCCTGGCAGCCGTGGAAAAGATCCACGATGGGCTTGGAGATGGCCGTATTTTTGTAGAAGTCGTGGAGATGGCGGGAAAGGGCGCGCAGGTCGTCAAAGGCACGGTGCAGGCGGCTGGCCGTGCGGCTGATGCCCACATAGTTCCACATGGTATTGCGGATGGTCGCCCAGTCCTGCGCGATGAGCGCCGGGTCGTCGTTGCGCTCGTCGCCGGTGCTTTCCCAGTCGGGGATGGCGTCGGCAAGGCGCTTGCTGATGTAGCCGCGCTTGGTGATGCGCTGCGCGATGTCCTGACCGGCGCTGTAGCCCCAGAGCAGGGCTTCAAGGAGCGACGTGCTGGCGAGGCGGTTGGCCCCGTGCAGGCCGGTGCAGCTGCACTCGCCCACGCTGTAGAGGCGGGTCAGCGTCGTGCGGGCGGAAGCGTCGACGAGGATGCCGCCGCAGAAGAAATGCGCCACGGGAACCACCGGGATGGGCTTCTTGTTGATGTCGATGCCCAGCTCCATGCAGTGCTGGTAGATGGTGGGGAAGCGTGTGGGGATGTCGTGCTTCACGCCGGAGACGTCCAGATACATGCAGGGCTCGCCGCTGTGAAGCATTTCATCCATGATTGCCCGGGCCACGATGTCGCGGGGGGCGAGGTCGGCGCGTTCGTCATAGCGCTTCATGAAGAATTCGCCCTTGGCGTTCGTGAGGCGGGCCCCTTCGCCGCGCATGGCCTCCGTAATCAGGAAGCTGTGCGACTGGCGGGTATACAGCGCGGTCGGGTGGAACTGGACGTATTCCAGATTGTCGAGACGCACGCCCGCGCGCTGGGCCATGGCGATGCCCGAACCGGTGCAGGCGGCGGTGTTGGTCGTGTGCAGATAGACCTGCCCGACGCCGCCGGTGGCAAGCACGGTGAAGTCCGCGAGCAGGGTTTCCACTTCCCGGGTGTCCTCGTTGTAGACGTAGGCCCCGAGGCACTGGTTGTCGAGCTGGTAGCGGTATTCCTTATACCGCGCATGGTGATCCGTGGTGATCAGGTCCACGGCGGTGCGCCCGGTCAGGATGCGGATGTTCGGAGACATGCGCACGGCCTGCAATAGGCCTTCCATGATGGTCTTCCCGGTGTGGTCGGCGCAGTGCACGATGCGGTGCTTGCCGTGCCCGCCCTCACGGGTGAAGTCGAGCTTGCCGTCCAGCCGATCGAAGGGGATGGGCGCACGCTCCATGAGGATGCGTTCCACGGCTTCGGGGCCATGCTGGCAGAGGTGGCGGACAGCCTTGACGTAATTGTGATGGTGCCCGGCAATCAGAATGTCCTTTTCCAGATCTTTGGCGTCGTTAGGGTCTGAACGATAGACGATGCCGCCTTGCGCCAACGCGGAATTGCCGCCGTCCAGCTCTTTTCCGGGGACAATGAGGGTTACCTCATACCCGGCGTCCGCCAGAGTAAGGGCGGACGTGCTGCCGCTGATCCCGGCGCCGATGACGAGAACCTGTGTTTTCAAGCGCTGCTGTGTCATACTGCCTTCTTTTGAGAAAAGACCTTGTTTTGTGCATATAGGAAAGGGGGCGGCAAGGCCCCCTGAAACCTGTTCGGGATAGAGCATCCACTATGCTGAAATATGTTCAACGGAACTCCCGCCACGCGTTTTCCCCACAACGAGAACCCTCTGGGAAGGGATGGGCTCCGCAATAGCAGGGTTGGGGAAGGGAAAGCCCTTTTTCAGAAGCTTTTCCCCTCCTCCGACAAGCATCAAAAACTACGCGCAGGCTTCGAGCATCCGTTCGAGGGAAGCCTTAGCCGGAGCGGAATCCTCGCTGGGCACGGTGATGGGATCCGTGTTCCCGGCAACGATGCCTTCCAATGTGTCGCGCAGCTTCTCAGGCGTGATTTTCGCCATGTTGGAACAGGCGCTGGAACGCAGGGCTTCCACGCGGATGCGGCCTTCCTGCTCACGGGCGAGGCGTTCCACCAGATTGATTTCCGTGCCGACATAAATATGTGCCCCGTCCGGCGCATTCCTGACATACTCGATGATGTAGGTAGTGGAGCCGGCTCCGTCGGCGGCGCGCACCACTTCGGGAGAGCATTCGGGGTGCACGATGACTTTGCAGGACGGGTCGGCCTTGCGCACGGCTTCAATCTGTTCGGGGTGGAAGCGGGCATGGATGGCGCACAGGCCGGGCCAGAGCACGAGGGCGGCCTTGTCAGCCGCTTCGAGGTCCACGGCTTCCCCGGTTTTCCGCACGTCGAGGATATGCGTGTCGCGCCCGGTGATGCCGAGCTTGCGGGCGGTATTGCGGGCCAGATTCTTGTCCGGCAGGAACAGCACGCCGTCACCCTGGCGGAAGGCCCAGTTCATCATTTTTTCCGCGTTGGCCGACGTGCACACCGCGCCGCCGTAGCGCCCCACCACGGCCTTGACCGCCAGCGAAGTGTTGACGTAGGCGAGCGGGACCAGCTTGCGGCCCGAGGCGGTGAGGCGGCCGAGTACGCGATCGAGCAGCCGGGCGGGGGTCATCTGGGCCATCACGCAGTCGGCGGAATGGTCGGGCAGGAGCACCTGCTGGCCTTCGCGGGCGAGCAGGGCGGCGGATTCCGCCATGAAGTAGACGCCGCAGAAGACGATGTAGTCCGAGGCGATGCCGGGGACGCGCCGGGCCAGTTCGAGGGAGTCGCCGCGGATGTCGCAGTGCTGGATGGTGGCTTCCTGCTCGTAGTGGTGGCCGACGATGGTCAGCCTGCCGCCGAGTTTGGAGCGGAGTTCCTCAATGGCGCGGGCGTCGTTGGAGAGAGGTGCTGTCGTCATAGGGATTCCTTCGCAATGCGCATGCTGAGGTCGGCGGTCACGGCGGAGTGCGTGATGCGTCCGACGGAAATGAAGTCGGGTTTGCGGACGGTGCTTACGGTGGCATACGCCCGGATGGTGTCGAGGGAAACGCCCCCGCTGATCTCCGTTTCGATGAAGGAGGGGATCATTTCCAGCGCTTCGGGGAGCATATCGGGCGTCATATTGTCGAGCATGATGCGGTCGACCCTGCAGGCGACGGCCTCGCTGATTTCGTCGAGGTTGCGGCATTCCACTTCGATGGGCGGGCAAGGATTGTAACGCCCGCGCAGCAGTTCGACGGCTTTGGTCATTGACCCGGCCGCGTCGATGTGGTTGTCCTTGAGCATGAGCATTTCGGCGAGGTTGCGCCTGTGGTTGTGCCCGCCGCCGCACAGTACGGCGTATTTGTCGGGATAGCGCAGGCCCGGCATGGTCTTGCGCGTATCAAGCAGGCGGACGCCCGTGCCTTCGAGCTTCTCGGCGTAGCGGCGCGTCGCGGAGGACTTGCCGGGCGGGGCCGGAAATGCGGGCCACGATGGAACCCTTGGCGACCTCTTCCCCTTCCTTGGCAAGGCTCTGCCATGTGTAGGAAAGCTCTTCCGGGTGCGCCGCGCACAGATCCATGACCAGCGGGATGACGGGCAGCCCGGCGATGATCGTCTGTTCTTTGGCTACGATAATCGCCTGAAGCCGGTCCCCGGGGCCGAAGACGCCCTCGGTGGTGAGATCCGGCCCATCCTCGGCGAGGGAGAGTTCCAGGATCGACAAAAGGTGCATCCGCGCCTCGCCCTGAAAATATTCTGAGAATTCTGGAAGGATCATATCTTGTCCCGCATCCTTGGCAGTGCTACACGGGGTTGAGAGCAACGCCGACATGCGCGAGACGCGCGCATCCGGCAACGAGTCAGCAGCGTAAAGTCTTTTCGTTTACTAGGTGGCTCATCCGTTTTCGTCAAGATGCTCTTTTTTTCCCAACCGTTCGGGGAGGTGCCGGAACGGGCCGGGATAAAAGGCAGTGCGGGCAGAAACGCCGGTTTTGGAGGCGCGTTTCGTTTTTTTATCGTAACTTTTGGTATCCTTGAGACGTTATGCGGTTCAGGTGGAGGAGGATAGGTCCATGTCGGATACGGCCCCCGAAGAGAAAAAGACAGCCCCGGACGGCATAGCGCGGAGTCTTGAGGAGAAAGAGCGGAAAAACTCCGGGGAAAGGCCGGAGACGAAAGGCGACGAACCTGCCGACAATACCCGCCAGCGAGCCCTTTCGCAGTGCATAGAATATCTGGAAGACGGCGAATCCGAGTACTCCCACCCGGCCGACATGGCTGAACATCTGGAAAACCTGAGCCTCAAGGAACAGGTCTGCCTGTTCCGCCATCTGCCAGCCGACGAAGCGGCCGAGGCTCTTGCGGAGCTTGATCAGGAAGTTGCCGTCGACGTTCTGGAAAACCTCGATCCGGACGAGGCGGCCCAGATCATCGCCGAAATGTCTCCCGACGACGCCGCCGACGTTCTGGACGAGCTGGAAGAGGGGCACCGCGATGTCCTTCTGAGCAACCTTGACCGCGACGACGCCGAAGAACTCCGCAACCTGCTGGCGTTCGACCCCGATACGGCGGGCGGCATCATGAATACTGAGATCATCCTGCTTGAGCAGGACATCACGGTGGACGAAGCTATTTCGCTGATCCGGCGGGGCATGGAAGAGGATATGGAAATCCCCTATTATGCCTACGTGGTGGACGAGGACGACAAACTGGTCGGGGTGTTTTCCCTGCGTGACCTCATGCTGTCGAAACCGGGGACGATCCTGCGGGACTCCCTGCATGATCAGGACGTGATCGCCGTACGTTACGATACGTCGAGCGAGGAAGTGGCCCGCCGCATGAGCCATTACAACTTCATGGCCATGCCTGTGGTGGACTATGAAGGGCGCCTTCTCGGCGTGGCGACCTACGACGACATTCTGGACATTATGCAGGACGAGGCCAGCGCCGACCTGCTCGGCATGGTGGGCGCCGGTCAGGACGAGACTGTGGACACGCCGTGGCTGGAGTCGGTGCAGATACGCCTGCCGTGGCTCATCGTGAACATGGTGACTTCCATGATGTCGGCCTTTGTGGTGTACATGTTCGAAGGCTCCATTGCGGGCATGGCCTTGCTGGCTGTGCTCATGCCGATGGTGGCGAATCAGGCCGGGAACACCGGGCAGCAGGCGCTCGCCGTGATGATCCGTCAGCTTGCCACGGAGAAGTTCGATCGCAAGCGCGCGTGGATCGCCGTGTTGCGCGAAGGCAAGATCGGCATCGCTTCCGGGGTGATCATGGCGATGCTGGCCTGTGTCGGCGTCTGGTTCACCTCCTCCTCTCCCGAGCTTGGCATGGTCATGGGAGCGGCGCTCATGGGCGACATGCTGCTCGGCGCGCTGGCGGGCGGCAGCATCCCCCTGATCTTCCGTGCCGTGGGCCGCGACCCCGCGCAGGCTTCCAGCATCTTCCTCACCGCCATCACCGACAGCGCGGGCTTCTTTATTTTTTTGGGGCTGGCTACCGCTTTTTTGTTGTAGGAAATGTGAAATGTGGGGGAAGGGAGGAGGCCCTTTCTACAGAAAGGGCCTCCTCCCTTCCCCCACACCCCCATCC
>ENA-UERU01000143-UERU01000143.1-human-gut-metagenome-genome-assembly--contig:-NODE-143-length-67833-cov-11.746148_pt1 | contig 67833 bp, 49 predicted proteins | sample MGYA00242988_ERZ507989 | MGnify/ENA primary metagenome ERZ507989 (study PRJEB26167, sample SAMN06115519) | human gut metagenome | host: Homo sapiens | place: China:Hunan | collected 2015-08-21...
CTCTTTCGCATGCTTGACGAGTACATGCTTGAGATGGGCGGCGAAGTCCGCGTTGTTCCCCCGCAGTACACGAGCCAGACGTGCCCGGCATGCGGGCACGTCGCCGCCGAGAACCGGCCGACGCAGAGCAAGTTCCTTTGCGTGAAGTGCGGCTACAAGAACAATGCGGACCGAGTCGGCGCCATAAACATTCTCAGGGTCGGGCAGACCCGCAGCGCCTGTGGGAGCGTCGAAGCAGCTTCGACGCAAGTGAACCGGACGGCTCGCCAGAGACGCTCTGGTCAGCAGCAGGAACCCATCGAGGAGACCGTCAGAAAGGCCTGAAAAGGCCAGTCTGACGGCTCGGTAGGGAATCTCCGTCCCCTTTAGGGCGGAGAGGATGTCAAGAGAGGAACTCCTACGGCCGCGGCCGAAGCTTGGGCGTGCTCGATGGGCTCCTTCCACCCGTGAGTCGAAAGGGCGTACTTGCTGTGGTGTGTCGGAAAGACCGCCCGGGGCGCGAGGTCTTCGAGTGCGCGACGCCAGTCGGCGGGCATAAGGTGAATATCCTTCCAGTCCGTGTTGTATTGCCCGTCTTCAAGCAATGCGAGATCGATCGAAGGAAAGCGCTTTTTAATTTCCCGGAAATGCGGCCCGTACCCGCCGTCCCCGGAGAGGTACAGCACGTAATCGGCGAATTCGAACATCCATCCGCCCCAGAGCGTCGTATCGCGCTCGAACGTTCGGCCCGAGAAGTGCTGCGAGGGCGTGAACGTCATGCAAACGCCTTCGACCTCGATCGACTCCCACCAGTCCGCCTCCAGAATACGCGCGGGCGCGACGCCCCAGCGCTCCAAGTGCATCCCGACCCCGAGCGGACACACGAAACGCGCGACGCGGTCGCGAAGCGCCGTGATCGTGTCGTATTCCAAATGGTCGTAATGGTCGTGCGTGATGACGACGAGATCCAGCGCGGGGAGCTTGTCGACGCCGAAGGGCGCCGTCGTCGGAAAGGGACGCCCGAACCCCGGTACGGGCGATGCGTCGCCGAAAACGGGGTCGATCGCGATCGTGAGACCCGCCTTGCGCAGAAAGAAGCTCGAGTGCCCGAACCAGACGAGCGAATCGTCGGGAATCGCAGCAAAGTCGACGTCGTCTGCCGGGAGCGGGCCCGAGGGTGCGAGCGACGATTTGTCGCGCAGGAGAAAGTCGACGATCGCCCGAGGTTTCGACTTCGTTCCCGCCGTCACTTCGACGGGAACGAGATTGCGAAAGTGTCCGTCGACGAAGTTGGGCGAAGCCGCCATGCGGTGCAGTCGGTCGTCCGAGGCCGAACCGCCGAAGACGGGAAGCTCGAGCACCGCTCGGGCGCCCGCCGCCGTGACGACGCCCGCCCCCGCGAGGCCCGCGCCCCAACGGAGAAAGCGACGGCGCGTCGTCGGGATCGACGACGAAGATGCGAAAGAAGCGGAGGAGCCGGAAGGCAGGTTTTCGGGCATGGGCGCGAAGACGAAAGAGGACGAAAGAAGAAAAACGGACGAAGGGAGTTTTCCCATCGTCGCACGTCATTCGCCTTCGTGCTCGCTCGAATCGTTCGGATTCTTGTCCGAACCCGTCGTTTCCCCGAACGCGGAAATTTTCTCAATCTTCCGTAAGCCCTGGGATTTTCACGCAATTCGGGGGAAGCCGGTTGTTTACAGTCCTCCAACATCTTTCACCTTAGGCATAATTCTTTTTACGGATTGTCACCCCGCGATCCGACCTAAAAGAAAACCCCACCCCAAGGAGAATCACGATGCAGGGTCATATTTTCGACGCTCCCGTTTCGCGTCGACGCTTCCTGTGCCTCTCTACGGTTTCCGGTATCGCACTCTCGGCGGGCTTCGCACCCACGGTGCTCGCCTCCGCCCTCGAGCAAGCGGCCGACGATATGGTCTATTCCTGGACCGCGTGCGTCATCAACTGCGGACATCGCTGCCCGCTTCGCGCCTACACGAAAAACGGGCGCGTGATCCGCATCGAAACCGACAACACGATCGAAGACGGGTGCTCGCCCCGTCAGCTGCGCGCCTGCCTGAAGGGTCGCTCCATGCGGCAGCGCCTCTATTCCCCCGACCGCCTCAAGTACCCGATGAAACGCGTGGGCAAACGCGGCGAAGGAAAGTTCGAGCGCATCACCTGGGAAGAGGCCTACAAGACCGTCGCCGAAAAGTTGAAGCACACCGTTGAAACCTACGGAAACGAAGCCCTCTACTGGCAGTACTGCTCGGGTCAGCAGTCGATGGTCAATTCCCGCAGCGCCTGGTGGCGTCTTTTGAACCTCACGGGCGGCTACCTCAAGTACTACGGCTCCTACTCGACCGCTCAGATTTCGGCCGCCTTCCCGATGACCTACGGCTCGAACCCCGCCTCGGATACGAGCGAAATTTCGAACGCGGAACTGTGCGTCTACTTCGGGAACAACCCGTCGGTGACGCGCGGCTCGGGCTCGGGGAAGTCCTATCAGCTGACGTGCGCTCTTGAAAAGCACGCCCCGAAGATGATCGTGATCGACCCGATCTACACCGACACGATGGCGGGCAAAGGCGACCGTTGGATCCCGATCCGCCCCGGCACGGACGCTGCGCTCGTCGAAGCGATTGCGTACGAGCTCATCCGCAACAACTGGGTCGATCAGGCGTTCCTCGACAAGTACTGCGTCGGTTACGACGAAAAGACCCTCCCGAAGTCCGCCCCGGCGAAGTCCGACTACAAGTCCTACATCCTGGGGGATGCGGACGGCGAACCCAAGACCCCCGAACGCGCCTCGCGCATCACGGGAATTCCGGTCGGGACGATCGTCGAGCTCGCGCGTGAAATCGGGACGACGAAGCCCGTCTTCTTCGCGCAGGGTTGGGGTCCGCAGCGTCAGGCGAACGGCGAGCAGACCGCCCGCGCGATCGCGATGCTCCCGATTCTCACCGGAAACGTCGGCCTCAAGGGGACGAATACGGGTCAACACGAAGGTAACACTCCCTTCCCCGTTCAGTACCTCCCGACGGGCAAGAACCCCGTGAAGGCGACCATTCCGTGCTTCCTCTGGACGGACGCCGTTCTGCGCGGCGCCGAGATGGATGCGATTCACGACGGTATCCGCGGGGTCGACAAGCTCTCGACCCCGATCAAGATGATCGTCAACTCGGGCGGCAACACCCTCATCAACCAGCACGCCGACAGCAACCGCACGGACGAAATCCTGCGCGACGAAACGAAGTGCGAATTCATCGTCGTGTGCGACAACATGATGACCCCGTCGGCCCGCTACGCCGACATTCTGCTTCCGGACACGCTCGGCCCCGAAGCGGACGACATCGCGAGCGCGGGCGGATCGAACGGCGACGTTGCGTCGCTTCTGCCCATGAAAAAGTGCGTGGAACCCCAGTGGGAACAGCGTCCTTCGTGGGAAATCTGCCGCGGGATCGCACGCGAGCTCGGTCTTGAAGACGCCTACACCGAAGGGCGCGACCAGATGGGGTGGATTCGTTGGTGCTACGAGGAAACGCGTCGCAAGTACCCGACGCTGCCCGACTTCGACACCTTCTGGACGACGGGTCCGAAGCAGGTCTACGGGCTTCGGAAAAACATGGTGGCGCTTTCCGATTTCCGCGAGGATCCCGCAAAGCATCCCCTCAAGACCCCGTCCGGGAAGATCGAAATCTATTCGGAACGCTTGGCCGACATCGCCAAGACCTGGGTTCTTCCCGAAGGCGACGTGATTTCGGCGCTGCCGAAATTCGTTCGCACGTGGGAAATGCCGGGCGATCCGCTCGCCGCCAAGTATCCGCTCCAGTGCTACGGCTACCACGGTCACGGGCGCATCCACAGCACGTTCCACAACCTCCCGTGGTTGCGCGAACAGTTCCCCGACCACGTGCTCATGAATCCGATCGACGCGAAGACGCGCGGCATCGCCAACGACGACCCCGTCGAAGTCTTCAACGACCGCGGCACGGTCGAGCTGCGCGCCAAGGTGACGCCGCGCATCATGCCGGGCGTCTGCTCGATTCCGCAGGGTGCCTGGTACCGACCCGTCGAAAAGAACGGCCGTCGCGTCGACGCGGGCGGCAACATCAATACGCTCACGTCCCTGCGTCCGAGCCCGCTGGCAAAGGGGAACGCCCAGCACACCGTGCTCGTCGACGTTCGCAAAGCCTGACCGACCTTCGAGGAGACAAAAAAATGAAACAACTCGGTTTTTTCATCGACACCTCGAAGTGCACGGGGTGTAAGACGTGCACGGTCGCGTGCAAAGACGCGCACAACCTTCCGGAAGGCGTGAATTTCCGTCGCGTGCTCGAATACGCGGGCGGCAGCTGGCGTCAGGACCGCATGACGGGCGCCTGGTACCAGAACGTCTTCGCCTACTACCTCTCGCTCTCGTGCAACCACTGCGAAGATCCCGCCTGCGTGAAGGTCTGCCCGACGAAGGCTCACCACAAGCGCGCGGAAGACGGTCTCGTCGTGATCGACCGCGAAAAGTGCATCGGTTGCGGCATGTGTGCGAAGGCTTGTCCCTACGGCGCGCCGCAGTTCGACGCCGCGGCCCGCAAAATGGTGAAGTGCGACGGATGCCTCGACCGACTTGAAAAGGGCCTCGCTCCGATCTGCGTCGAATCCTGCACGCAGCGCGCGATCGAATTCGGCGACATCGAAGAGCTTCGCAAGAAGCACGGCGAACTCGCCGCGATCGGCCCCCTGCCCGACGCATCGCAGACGAAACCCGCGCTCGTCGTCAAGGCGCCGAAAACCGTGAGCAAAGCCGAACTCCAGAGCGAAGCGGAAGGCACGGTGTACACGCACTGAGCACGAGAACTTTCGGGGCGCTTCGATATGCGTTCACGTGCTTTGAAGCGCCTTTGAGGAACACTCCCGAAAGACCGAAATACAATAAAAAGCCCGGCCGGGGATCGTGCCCCGGTCGGGCTTTCATTTTGTCTTCGAACTTGCGGGGAGCGGGAATCGACCGCCCCGCGCGTCGGCAGACGCGTCAGTTGTTCGGGGTTTCGGAGGCCCGGACGTCTTCGGTGTTCCACCGCGCGTACGGATTTTCGGAAAGCGCCGAATTGTAGTAGCGGACGTCGCCCGTCACCTCTTTGCCCGCCCAGTCGGGAAGTTCGGGCGTTTCCGTTTCGCTGCCGAGCTCGACTTCCGCCACGACGAGACCGCGGTTTTCCCCGTCGAATTCGTCCACCTCCCAAACGTATCCCGCAAAAGGGACGCGGTAGCGGCGCTTTTCCAATACCGGAGGCAGAACGAGTTCGTCGAGCATGCGCCGTGCGTCCTCAAGCGGAATCGGGTACTCGAACTCCGAGCGCGTGCAACCCGTCGTGCGGCCCTTCACCGTGAGCCGCGCTTTATCTCCGGCGATCCTCACCCGCACCGTGCGGTCGGGGTCGCGCGAAAGATAGCCCTGACGGTAGAGGGTCCCCTCGGGGTCTTCGGCAAGGCGCTTCCAGGCGGGCAAAGCGCCCTCGCCCGAGACATCGCGCACGAGAAATTTGCGTTCGATTTCGAGAGCCATGCGTCGTCTCCTCGGAACCTCACCGCACCTCGGCGCGGCGGAAGCGCCGCACGCGCAACCCTTCGCGAAGCGTCATGCGTTCGGCGTTCGCTTCTTCGATCGTCCAGCGTTCGACAAACGCGAGTTCCCGTCCCGAGTCGGACCGCACGACGCCTCGAAGTTCCATCACGCCTCGATACGCCTTGAAACTTCGCACCTCGTAGTTTTCGTACCCGAAGGAACTCGCGCGTCCGTTCGCGTCGAAAACCACCCCGCACGGCACCCCCGCGGGGGCCGAGGGAGCGGCGTTACCCGCCTCTTCCATCCACCGTCCGCGGACCTCTTCTTCGCCCGGCAGGCCGATTCCGTAGATGCCGCACCCGGAGAGCGTTGCCGTCGACCCGATAAGACCGAGCGAGAGCGCGCACTTCACAAACAGACGTCGTTCCATTGTTGTCGCCCCGAAATGAAAAATCGTCGATCCGTTCATTATCCCGCCTTCGCGCCCGAAGTGCGGGCGACGGATGAAGAGCGTGGATCCGATACGACAAAAGGCCCCGGGTCTTCGAGGTAACCCGGGGCCTTTCGAAGGAGAAACCGTCACCCCGCGGGGAGACGATTTTCGGCTCGGGCCGATCGGTCGTGCGATCGGCCTCGTCCGATTGCGATTACTTCATCGCCGCGAAACCTTCACCGGCGATCATACCGAAGGTAAGAGCGTCGATAACGGCCACCGTGCCGAGACGCGAAGCGCCGTGCACGCCGCCCGTGATTTCACCGCCGGCGTAGAGACCCTTGATCGGGGCCTGCGTCATCGTGGAAATAACCTGAGCCTTTTCGTTGATCATGACGCCGCCCATCGTGTGGTGGATCTTCGGGCAGACTTCGATGCCGTAGAAGGGAGCCTTCGAAACGTCGAGACCGTTGTTGAACTTGAGGATGCGGTGGAAGTCCGTATCTTCGCCCGACTTGACGAAGCCGTTGAACTTCTTGACTTCTTCGAGGAAAGGCGCCTTGTTGATCTTGAAGTAGTCGGCGAGCTCTTCGAGCGTGTCGAACTTCTTGACCGTGCCCATTTCGAGCGGGAGCTTGACGAAGGAGGGGTTGATCGCCTTCACGATCGCGTCGTCGCAAACGGCGATCGGGTAGTTTTCATCCGTGCCGATCACCTTGAAGAGCGCGTCGGCCTTGATCTTGCGGCCGGCGTGTTCGTCCATGAAGCGCTTGCCCGTCTTGCGGTCGACCACGAGACCGAGGTCCATACAGGCGTGATTCGTGAAGTTCACGGAAACGCCGAAGCCCTTTTCATGCGGGTTGCAGTAGGGGAGGAACTGGAGCCAGCAGAGCTGAACCGGAGCGGCGCCGATGCCGAGGGCCTTGAGAAGAACGCCCGCGGTGGCACCGGGGTGGTTCGTGGAATCCGTCGTCGGAACAACGCGCGGGTCCTGAACCTGACGGAACCAGATGTCGCGTGAGAAACCGCCGGCGGCGAGCATCACGCCCTTAAGGGCCTTGACGGTCTTCTTCTTGCCGGTCTTGTTTTCGAGGTCGTCGGAAACGGCCTTGGCGTTGAAGCGATAGCCTTCGCGGCAGACGATGCCGACCACCGAGCCGTCTTCGCCCATGACGAAGTCGTCGAACTTGCAACGAGTGCGGATGACGACGTTCTTGAGGCCTTTGAGCACTTCGTGCATCGGCATGATGTAGCCCGAGCCCGTACCCGCCTTGATTTCATAGGAACGCGGAACGGAGTGACCGCCTTCGAAGAGCATCTTGTTCGGGACGAATTCGCAACCGCAGTCAACGACCATCTTGATCGTGTCGTTGCAACGGTCGGCGATCGTGGCAAGGAGGTTCGTGTGGTTGATGCCGAGACCGTCCTTCAGGCAGTCGGCGATGAAGAGTTCCTTGCTGTCCTTGATGCCCTGGGCCTTCTGAACGGGATTCACCGGGCAGGCGACGTTACCGCCGCAGATCGCGGAGTTGCCGCCGACGGTCGGCATCTTTTCGATCATGAGGACCTTGAGGCCCGCCTGACCGGCCTTGAGGGCGCAGGCCATGCCGGCAAAACCGGAACCGACGATGACGACGTCGAATTCTTCGTCCCACTTTTCAACCTTGGCGGCGGGGATGCCGGCCTGGGCGGCGGCAGCGGCCATCATCGCGGTGGCGGCGGCAGCGCCCGACTTGAGGAAACTGCGGCGGCTCGTATCGATCGACATGTAATTTCTCCTAATCGTTCGTAGACGTGCGGCGGGTTGAAACAAGGGCTGTTCCTTCAAATACCCGATCCGTTGCACGCGTTGAGGAGAACTCTAAAGAATCGCGGCGCCCGCCCCCACATCCCGAGGTATGGGGGCTTTATCAAGGGAAACCCCCGCATACCCGAGACGGTAAAACGTCGCAGGAGGTCTCGGGAAAAAAGAGGAGATCAACGCTTCGCGATCGGATGCGGGGAGCGGAGCGGCGGGGACGCTCGACGGGAAAAAGAAAGCGCCCGAAGGAAGGGATTTCTCTTCGGGCGCGGGTTTCGCGTTTTGAGGCGTCAGACCCGGATCCGTTCGGGTTCCTCACCCGAGAAGTCGGTTTCGAGCACTCCGAAGCCGAGTTTTTCCAGGTGCTCGCGACCCGCTGCGGTCGTGACGAACGTCGTGCCGCTTCCAAGCAGGATGCCGTCCTTCATGACGGTGCGACCCGCAACGATCGTCTCCGTCGCCCGCTGTCGATCGAGGTCGACGATCGTCACGTCGGCCGCGGCGCCGACGCCGAGCTGTCCGCGATCGAAAAGCCGCAGGTGCCGTGCGGGGGTAAGCGACGCCTTAAGCACGAACTCGTTCAGTGTGAGAGCGCCGAATTTGACGAGCGAAAGACCGGTCGCGAGCGTGACGTTTCTCGGGATGCAACCGCCGTCGGTCGAGAGGGCGTCGACGAGGAACGTGCCGTCCGCGCGCTTCGCCTGCGCAAGGTAAAAGCGCGAAAGCGCGGGATTGACGGGGAAAGACCCCGCCGTAGCGGTTCCCGCCTCTTCCCAAACGCGAATCGCTTCGTCGCCGCCCGTCAATTCGGAAACGAGCCCCGTGTCTCGCACGACGAAGAGGCACCCGCGGCGAATCGCCTCGACGATGCCTTGGCGCGTCGGCTCGAGCCCGAAGGAGGCAAGGCACGTCCGCGTGACGTGATCGATCACGTCGCCCTTCGCATCGCACGTGAGGATCGTGCCGTTCATGGGCGAAACGTAGCTCTCCGACCAGATCCCGGGATTTTCCGCGAGCATCGCTTCGGCTTCGAGCACTTCGTCGAGCACGGGGCGCACCCGACCGCGGCAGTAGGCATTGATGTGCGCGAGATGAAGCTTCAACCCGCGCACGGCCTCGACCGCTTCGCGCATGCCGAGAATGTTGGAGCCCGCCGTTTCGGATCCCGCGTGCCAGGCGACGTAGACGCCCGCTTCGTTGCAGAGTTCGACCATGCGGCGCGAAGTCGCCAAAGGGAGCGGCCAGTGGCCGCCCATGAGTTTCACCCCGATCGAACCCTTTTCGATGGTCGTGCGGATGAAATCCCGCATTTGCACGTCCGTAGGAGACAGTGTCCCGAAAAGCTCGCCCGGCGAAAAGCCCTCGATTGAGGCCACGTTGATGCCGGCACCCGTACGGCCGGCGTGCTTCAGAAGATCGTCAAAGGGCCCCGCCATATCGAGGCACGTCGTCACGCCCGCCATCGCCGCCATGCGCGCGCCGTACGGAGAGCCGAAAACGCTGCCCAAATGAAGGTGCGGGTCGACGAGCCCCGGAAAGACGTGCGCGGTCGTGAAGGTCACTTCGCGCGCTTCGCCCTCCAATTTCGGCGCGACGGCCGCGATGCGACCCGCCTCGATAGCGAGATCGAACCGTCCGTACTTTCCGTTTGCGGGGTCGACCAAAAATCCCCCTTTGATCAATCGGTCCCACGTATTAGCCACGATTACCTCCGTGCTCCGTTGAAGTCGACAGGCAATCATTGTGACCACGGGCACGGGAACGCCACATCGGGAAAAGCGCGCAGAGGACGGGTGGCAACCGGGGATCCTCTTGGAAAGTCGGCCGCAACGCGCTACGCTTGGACTCTCTTTCGACCCACCGCCCGCACGCAATAACGACCATGGCCCCCACCGAGCCGTCCGCACCCGACATCGGCACCGACGATCTTCGTTTTCTTTTGTCCCTTTACGAAACGCAGAGTCTCACGACGAGCGCCTCGCACCTGCAACTCAGCATGGGGGCGGCCTCGCGGCGGCTCGGGCGACTGCGCGCGGCGTTCGGGGACGAACTCTTCGTCCGCTCCGCTCTCCTGTTGATGCCCACCGAGCGGATGCGCGCGCTCGTCCCCGAAATCCGCCGCATTCTCCTTTCGGTGCGGGAACTTTTCACCAACGACACGCTTGACCTCGGCACCTCGCAGCGCACCGTGCGGATTCTCTCGATGGACAACGGCATCCTCACGCTTCTCAACGACGCGATCGGGCACTTTTATCGATCGGCCCCGCACGCGACGATTCGCGTGGAGTCCGTCGACCGGGAGCTTTTTTCGAAATTGCGCGAGGGGGACGCCGACATGGCGCTCTTTCCCGTGAACGACGTACCGAAGGACATGCGGGTGTTGGAACTCTACCGTACGCGACGCGGCATTCTCGTACGCGACGGTCATCCGCTTTTGGAGATCTATGCCGAACGCGGACACCTCACGCTCGAAGACCTCGCACAATTCCGCAAGGTCGACATCTCGTTTTCGGGGGCGCCCCGTTGGGGGACCGCCCCTCGAATCGAAGCCGAACTCACGGCGGGCGTGCAGCGGACGGGCTTTTCGATGCCCTACTTTCTCGCCGTTCCGTACGTGGTCGGGCAGACGGACTTCACCTACACGGCCCCCGTCATCACGTTGCAGCACTTCGTGCGGATGCCCCAATTCAATCTGCGGATGCTCCCCGCACCCGCAGAACTTGCGGAATTCGTACCGCGTCTCATCTGGCACGAACGCACCCATACGGACCCCTTCCTTCAGTGGGTGCGCGCCATCATCACCGACAACTGTCGCGAGGCGGCCCGCCAGGCGGGGGCGCTCCTTTGAGCGACTTTTAAACGGCCTTCCGGCGTCCCTCGGGAAGCTTTCGTGCGAAGGTTGAGGGAAGTCCATACCGCGGTATGGACTTCATCGACTTTGGTCGGGGATTCCACGACCTCGGGCGTATTCCCCGAGGGTTTTCACGGAGACGACGGGGCGGTTCGGAGGACACTTCGGGACTCTCCCCTCTTGTCCGCGCCGCTCGCTTAACGTAGGCTTAACAGCTGAACGGCCCGTCCCGATTTTTCCCGGCCGCCGCGCCCATTCCGGTCTTCGCACCAGCCACCGAGGAGGTTTTCGAACGTCCTCGCCGTCGAAGCCGAAATCCGCGCGAGCGTCTCGACTCCACCACCCTTCGGGCGCCGCCAACGGAGAAAACGATGAACGCCAACACCTTCTTTGCCGCCCTTCTTGCGGGCTCCTTCCTCTTTGCCGGCGCCGCCGCGGCCGATGCCGCCGAATTCGGTGCGGACCGCCACGTGGCCCGCGGCGTCGAATGCGCTTCCTGCCACGGGAAGAACAACGAAATCTCGACCCCGACGATCGACCAGTGCACGCAGTGCCACAAGCCCGACGACGTGGCCGCCCGTACGAAGGACGTGAAGCCCCACAATCCGCACGTCTCGCCTCACTACGGCAACACGCTCGACTGCACGCTCTGCCACATGCAGCACGCCGAACCCGAAAACTACTGCGACCAGTGCCATCAGTTCGGCTTCAAGGTGAAGTAATTCACAGCGGATTCGGATGAGTTTCGGATCGGAAGCCCGCGAACGACTCCTGCCGTTTGCGAAACGTTCGACCCCGAGACACTTTGCGGCCCGTACGACCACGTACGGGCCGTTTGCTTTTTCGGGGTAAGGCTTCGCACGGGTGACAACGCGCAAGAGCAAACCCGGAGAGTGACGAACGCCCCCGCAGTCGATACACTCGGGAGAGATACCTCTTTTCTTCAGCCGCCCCTGCGCGGCCCCCGAACCATGCGTCCACGAATTCTTTGCGCCGCACTTCTCGTTTGCCTGCTTGCAGCGGGCTGCAGCACGTACGTTACGGTCGAGAGCCGCCCCGAAGGCGCGCGCATCACCGACCTTTCGGGCTCGGTCGAGTACGGGATCGCACCCGTGGAGGTGGCATATCCGACCGACGAACTCGAAGCGCGCGGCGGGAAGATCCCGGGCTTTCGCGCGACCTGGCCTTCGGGAGCGAAGGCCGAAACGACGGCAGAACTCGTTCCCGACCCGAAGCGGGGTCTCACCGTCACGCTCGAGCGTCCGAAGGGGGCGCCCGGCTACGAGAAGGATCTCGAATTCGCGCTCGAACGCGCGTCGGAGCGCGCCAAGCGCGCGGAGGCCGAGCGCGAACGGATGGAGCTCTACCTCGACTCGCGCCCGTACGGGTTCTGGTTCCGACCTTTTCCTTAATCAGCCCGCCGCGGGTACGAACGGCGCGAAAACGGCCGAACAAGCCGACAGAAGCCAAAAGAGCGCCCGAGCGCGTATCATGCACACTTCCTTTCAATCTTCCGACTGCGTAATCCATGTCTAACGAACCCTTGCGAAGCCGCGCCCGGGCCGGACTTTTCATCGTCGCAGCCGTCTTGGCCGCGGCGGGCCGCCTTGAAGCGGCGCCCGTCGTTTCGAGCGAACCCGTCCGATCCGTCGAGGCCGCGGCGGGTACGGTTGCGGCGCACCGCGCCGCTCCGATGAGTTTCGACGAAGCGCGCACGCTCCTTCACGCGCGTGCCGACATTCTGCGCGCGCACGACGCCGAAATCGCCCGTGCCGACTACGAGTCCGAAAGCGCGAAGTGGCTCGGCGGTCCGACAATCGACGTCAACGCCATGCACATGGAAGGGTCGAAAACGGTCGAGCTTGGGCTCGACACCTCGGGCGTGGCGGGTGCCGTGGGCGGAATCGTCGACGGGTTGCACCCGGGCCTTGGCGGCGCCGTCGCGTCGCGCATCCCCTCGAATTTTTCGATCGGCTTCAAGGAGGACATCGGCGGTCCGCGCGCGTCGATCAACATGGTTTGGCCGCTTTATACCGGGGGTGCGATCTCCGCCAAGCAGGCCGCACTCGGACACAAGGCGACCGAAAGCCGCGCCGAGCGCGATGCGGTTCGCAACGAAATGGACGCGGACCTCGCGCGCAAATATTGGGCCGTTCAGCTCGCGCGCTCGATCGAGAAGGTTCGCAGCGACATGCTCGCCGACGAAGAGCGGGCCGTCCACCGCGCGAAGCGCTTTGAAAAGGAAGGCCTCATTTCGAAAATCGAACGCATGAGCGTCGAAGTGTCCCGCGACGCCGCAAAGCGCGACCTCGTCGCCGCGCAGACCGATACGCGCGTTGCGGAAACCGAACTCATGCACGGGCTGCGCGAGGCGCGCCTTCCGGAACTCTCCACGCCCCTCTTTGTCATTCGCGGGGACCTCGGCACGCTTGCCGACTGGGAAGCGGCCGCCCGCTCGTCGAGCCCCGTGCTCGATCGGATCGACGCGCAACGCCTCCAGGCCGTGCAGGGGGTGGCGGCGGCCGAGAGTCGTTTCAAGCCGCAGGTCTTCGCCTTCGGGACGAAGAACCTCATCAAGCACTATCTGACGCTCCCCGAGCCCGACTGGGTGGCGGGAATCGGCGTCAAATTCACGCTCTGGAGCAATTCGGACCGCTTTGCGAGTCTTTCCGCCGCGCAGAGCGTCGTGTCGAAGGCCGAAGCCGCGCACGCCGAAGCGCGGAATACGATCGAGAGCACCGTGAACGTCGCCTTTTTGCGCGTCACGCAAGCCCGCGAAGAATACGACCTCACCGAGTCGACCGTGAAGCTCGCCCGCGAGAACCTGCGACTTCGCGAATCGAGTTTCGCCGAAGGGTTGTCGACGGCACTTGACGTTAGCAACGCCCGAACGCAATTGGCGGGAGCAGAAATCGCCAAGCGCGTCGCCGCCTACAAGTTCGTGCTCGGTTGGGCGATGCTCCACGCTGCCTCGGGCCGCATGGATCAGTTCGTCGAATCGCTCGCGCGAAACGACCTCGAGACCGAGCTCTGATACCGAACCCCGAGGCGCCTCCGATCCGCCCGACGCGCAGTGAGCGCCCCTCGGGGAGCCTCGGCGCACCGACATTCGTTTTTCCTTTTTTCCGCAGTGGTTTTCTATGACCGACGTCGAACGTTCCGCGGCTCGTCCGAATGACGGGCTCGATTCCCGCCCGAAGGCGGTTTCCAAAGCGCCCGCAATCGCGGGTCTCGCTGTCCTGATCGGTGCCGCAGCCTTCGTGGGCTGGGGCGTCTGGAAGGCGATGAACCCCGAACCCGTGCCGCTTCAGGGCACGGTCGACGCCACGACCGTGTCGGTCGCGGCGAAGATCCCCGGGCGCATCGGCACCGTGAACGTGAAGGAAGGCGACGTCGTCTCCGCGGGCGACGTCGTCGCCGTCATCGAAATTCCCGAAATCGAAGCGCGTCTCGCACAGGCGAGCGCCCTGAAGCGCGCCGCGGCCGCGAAGGCCGACCTCGCCGAAGAAGGCGCCCGCACGCAGGAAATCGACGCCGCCCGCGCGACGCTCGAGCGCGCCCGCGCCGGGGAGACCCTGGCGAAAAAGACGTTCGACCGCATCGACGCGCTCTACCGCGAGGGGCTCGTGGCCTCGCAGCGCCACGACGAAGCACGCGCTCAGTTGCAAAACGCCCGCGAGCTCGTTGCGGCCGCCCGAGCGCAGCTTTCCGCCCTCGAAGAAGGCGCCCGCCGCCAGGAAAAGGAGGCCGCCCGAGCCCTTCTCGCGCAGGCCGAAGGGGGCGTTTCCGAAGCAACGTCCCTTGCGGGCGAAAGCGACGTGAAGAGCCCCATTGCGGGCGAAGTGACCCGCGTGGTGATGGAGCCGGGCGAAGTCGCCCCGGCGGGCTTTCCGCTCGTACTCGTCACCGACGTCTCCGACCCGTGGGTGACCTTCAACCTGCGCGAAGACGACTTGAAGGGCGTCACCGTGGGCCGCCGCTTTGCGGCTCACGTTCCCGCGCTCGGCGGAACGTTCGACTTTTCCGTCTATTGGATCAACCCGCGGGGCGACTACGCCACGTGGCGCGCGACGCGCCAGTCCTCGGGCTACGACCTTCGGACCTTCGAAGTGCGGGCGCGACCCGTGGAAGCGATCCCGAACCTGCGCCCGGGGATGACGGTGGTGGTGGATCGCGCGGCGCTTGAAGCTGCCGACAGCGCCGCCCGCTGACCGATCGGAATCCGCCATGCGCTTCGGCTCTTTTTGCGACGCCCTCCTGAGGGTTGCCCGTCTCGAAGTCTCGGGGGTTTTCTCGCGCCCCAAGGAGTGGGTGACGGGGCTTTTGCTGCCGATTTTTTGGTGCGTCGTGCTCGCGCTCACCTTCGGCGACGGCCTCATGACGCGTCTGCCCGTCGGGGTGGTGGACCTCGATCGCTCGAGCACCTCGCGCGCCGCGATCGAGCGCATGGAAGCGCTGCCGTCGGTCCGATCCGTGCGGTTTGCGTCGATCGCCGAGGCGAACGACGCCCTTTCCCGAGGCGCCACCTACGGGACGATCGTGGTGCCGCCCGACTGGGAGCGCGACAACCTGCGGGGCACCGGAAGCGCCCTCTCGCTTCAGCTCAACAAGTCCTATTACGCGGTGGGTACCATTCTGGAGGTCGACTTGAAGAGTGCGCTCGCCGCCGCTCGCATGGAAGAGAGCGCCGTGAAATTGACGCAGACGGGAGGCACGTTTGCCGCAAATGCGGATCGCCTGCGCGTGACCGTCCCCGACGTCGACTTCGAAGGAAACACGGCGTTCAATTTCTTTGCATACCTGTTGCCGACGCTGCTTCCCGGGGTCCTCGCGCTGGGTGCGGCCCTCATGTTCGTGTCGTCAAGCGTTCGCGAATGGCGCGACGGGGGACTCGACCGGTTTTTCGAAGCGGCCCGGGGATCGGCCGCCGCGGTCGTTCTCGGAAAGCTCCTTCCCTGGATCCTCTTTTTCGGCCTTGCGTCCACGGCCTGGGTCGGGTATTTCGCGGGGGTGGAAGGCTGGACCGCAACGGGTCCCGTCGCCCTCTGGATAGCGGGCGGCTGGGTGCTCGTCTTCGCCATGGCGGGGTTGGCCGTTCTCTTTACGGCGATTTCGCCCACGTGGGTGATCGCGGTTTCGGCGACCGTGTGTCTCATCGCCCCGACCTTCCCCTTTACGGGCTTTTCCTTTCCGCTCGACGCGATGACGCCGGGCGCGGCCTTCTTCGGCGAACTTCTGCCGCTCACCCATTACCTGCGGCTTCAGGCCGAAGTGTGGGTGTTGGGCAGTCCCTTCGATGCGATCCTCGCGACGCTCGGCACGCTCGCACTCTTCCCGCTCGTTTTCTTTGCGGCGGGTACGCCCCTTTTGGCCGCGAAGTGGCGCGGGCGGCTTCGTTGGGAAGCCGCGGCGCGCGAACTCGCACGGCTCGACGCGTCGGACGCGCAACGGACCGAAGAGCTTGACCGAAAAGAGGCCGCCTCGCACCCGACGGGATTCTTGGAAACCTTCGGGTGGACGTTGCGCGCCTCGATTCTCAACCGCGACACCTTTGCGGTGTTTGTCGGGGCCGTCGCCTTTTACCTCGTCTTCTACGGATGGCCGTACGGCAATCAGCAAATCGAGCGCGTTCCGGTAGCGGTCGTGGACCTCGACGGCTCGAGCGCCGCGCGGCGCCTCATCGCCAAATTCGACGCCGCGTCCGCGTCGCGTATTTTTCTCGTGACGCGGGATGCGCGCGAAGCCGAAGACGCCTATCGGCGCGGAAAAACCGACGTCGTCGTGACGATTCCCGAAGGGTACGAAGAGCGCCTCGCCCGAGGACTCAACACGACGATTCACGTGCTCGGCAACGGCGCCTACCCCGTCAAGGCGCGCGCCGTGCAGGCGGCGCTCGCTGCCGTCGTGTCGGAGTCGGGCGTCCTTGAAGAAGCGTCCCTGCGGGCGCCCGGCCTTCCCGCTGCGGCCTTGGGCGCCGCGGCCGTTCGGGCTCCGAGTCTCATCGTCGACTACCGCTACAACACCAATTCGGGCTACGCCAATTACACCGTTCCCATGGTCGGTCCCGTCATCATTCAGGCCGTGATGCTCATGGGGATCACGATGGCTTTGGGCGGTTGGCTGGCCGCGGCGCGGCGCCCGAGGGCCGTGGCGGATGCGTTGAGACGGCCCCTTGCGGGGGGCTTCGCCCTTTTCGCCGCCTTCTGGTTCATCGCCTTTTTCTGGTTCCTCTACATGGAGGGCTTTGCCTTCTGGGCGATGGACTACGGGAACCTATTGAACGCGACGGGCACGATCGCCGCGGGCTTTTTCTTTACGGGCGCGGTGACGGCCTTGTGTACGGCCGTGACGCTCGTGATCGGCACGAACGCCTGGACGACGCCGGCGGTCGTGATCGTTTCGGCTCCGGTTCTTTTTCTTTCGGGCGCCGTCTGGCCCGCGGAAGGAATCACGAACCCCATAGCACTCGGGCTCGCTCAGTTGCTCCCGACAACGCCCGGCATCGTCGCGATTGCCGCCGCCTCGCAGGACGGCGCGTCACTCAACGCGATTCTTCCCGCCTGCGCTCACTTGGCGGGCCTCATGCTCCTCTATCTGGTCCTTGCCTATGCCGCGGCCCGACGGCTGAACGAGCTTGACGCGCGCGCGGCGCTCATGGGCCTGCGGTTCGATCGCAAGTCCCCGGGGGCGGGCGACTTCTGAACCGTATTTTGCTCTCGACCGATTCATCTTCTTTTGCCATGCGACTCATCGACTCCCACGCCCATCTCAACTCCGACGCTTTCGACGCGGACATCGACGCGGTGCTCGACCGCATGACCCAAGCCGGGGTCGTTGCCGCCGTCACGGTCGGGTGCGACGACGCGGACCTGCCGCGCCTCGAAGCACTCCTCGCGCGCCGTCCGGGGTTCCTCTTCGGTGCCTGGGCCGTGCACCCCGAATACCCCGACCACCGCGAACCCGACGTCGACGAAATCGCCGAAGTCGCCTCGCGCCCGGGGATGGTCGCGGTGGGCGAAACGGGGCTCGACTTTTACTGGTGCAAAGAGCCCCTCGACTGGCAACGGGCGCGCTTTCGCCGCCACATCGCCGCGGCGAAGATCGCGGGGAAGCCCCTGATCGTGCACGCACGCGACGCGGAACCCGAAGCACTTGCAATTCTGCGTGAGGAAAATGCGGGCGAAACGGGATTCGTGATGCACTGCTTCTCGTCGACCGTGGAAACGGCCCTCTCGGTCGTCGATGCGGGCGGGCACGTGAGCTTTACGGGAAACCTCACCTTCAAGAAAAACGAGGCGCTGCGCGAGGTGGCGCGCGCATTGCCGCTTGAGCGCCTGATGCTTGAGACCGACTGCCCCTACATGGCCCCCGTGCCGTTGCGCGGCAAACGGTGCGAGCCGCAGTACGTCGAATACGTCGCGCGCGAAATCGCCCGCCTGAAGGGGCTCGAGACCGAAGCGGTCGCGGAGCGGACGACGCAAAACGCGATCGACTTCTTCCGACTTCCGCTCTGAGGTTCGGGGAGGGGTCGTTCGCTCTCTCCTTTCGCTCCCGTCATTTGCGCGTCCCTCGTGCGCACCGTGCTATTCTCACGAAAATTTTCGGGTTTTCATATTCCTTCGACCATGACGATTTCGTTCTCTTTTCGCTCGGTGCGCTCGACCGTTGCCGCGCTCGCGGGCGCGGTCCTTTTCGGTGCCGCCGCATCGGGCTTTGCGGCCGACGCGAATTCCGCGGGCGGCGTCGCATCCGTGTTGCCGCTTACCGATGCTTCCGCTCAGCACCTGACGGACGACCCCATAACGGCGACGCGCATCGACGAACTGCGCCGCGCCGTTCGCACCGGGAATGCCGCGGCCGCGAAGCGCCTCCTCGCCTCGGGTCTTGCGCCCAACAGCCTCATGGAAAACGGCGACACGCTCTTTACGTACGCCATGCGCTCGGACGCCCCCGAAACGGCGAAAGTCGTGATGGAAGCGGAAGGGTTCGATCCGAACGCCCTCAACCGCTTCGGCGAAACGCCCCTCATGCTCGCGGTCTTCAAGGGGAACGAAGCGATCTTCAAGCGGCTCTTGGAGCTCGGCGCCTCGACCGAAGGGGTGCCGGGGCGGTGGACGCCGCTTCACTACGCCGCAACCGAAGGCCGCCGCACGTTCGTCGAATATCTGATCGAGCACGGCGCCGACGTGAACGCGCAGACGAAGGCGGGCGTGACGCCCCTCATGATGGCCGCGCGCAAGCCCTCGCGCGTCGTCGTCACGCAGCTCCTGCGTGCGGGCGCCTACCGCGACTACTGCACCGACAAGGGAATGTCGCCCGCCGACTTCGCCCGAAACGCCGGGGACGACGAGTTGGCCGAATACCTCGCAATCGAGCGCTGCGCCGTGAAGGGGCGACGCAGCAGCGTGCGCATCGGCACCGTCGAAACGCCTTCGAACTTCCCGACGCGCTGAGCGTCGGTCGCAAGGAGACATCGTGCTCAAACCTTCGGCACTCGAACTTCTCTCGCCCGCGAGCGACGCGCAGACGGGCATCGCTGCGATCGACCACGGGGCGGACGCGGTTTATATCGGCGGTCCCGCCTTCGGGGCGCGTGCCGCCGCGGGCAATGCCCTCGACGAGATCGCGCGCCTGGCGGACTACGCGCATCGCTACGACGCGCGTGTTTTTCTCGCGCTCAACACGCTCTTTACGAACGAAGAGCTGCCGCTTGCGAGAAAGCTTGCGTTCGACGCGGCGGATGCCGGGGTCGACGTTCTGATCCTTCAGGATATGGGGCTTCTCGCCGGACCCTTGCCCGACATCGAACTTCACGCCTCGACCCAGTGCGACATCCGTACGCCCGAAAAGGCGGTGTTTCTCGAGAAAGCGGGTTTCTCGCAAATGGTGGTGGCGCGGGAACTGTCGCTTGACGAAGTCGCTCGCATTCGCGCGCGTCTTTCGCCCGACACCCGCATCGAATACTTCATTCACGGGGCGCTTTGCGTCAGTTACTCGGGGCAGTGCTACATGAGCGAAGCGCTCGTGCACCGGTCCGCGAACCGAGGCGCCTGCGCGCAGCTCTGCCGCCTTCCCTACGACGTCTCGACCGAGGCGGGCGCGCCGCTTTTCAAACGCAAGCACGTGCTGTCGCTGCGCGACAACAACCAGACCGAACACCTCGAAGCGCTTGTCGACGCGGGCGTCTCCTCCTTCAAGATCGAAGGACGCCTGAAGGACGCGAGTTACGTGAAAAACATCACGGCCTGGTACCGCAACGCGCTCGACGCGATCATCGCGCGCCGGCCGGAGCTCTCGCGCTCCTCCGCGGGAACGAGCACCTTTACGTTCGAGCCCTCGCCCGAAAAGAGCTTCAACCGCGGTCGCACGGATTATTTCATCGAGGGCCGGAAGTTCGACGCCCCCTACGACCTTGCAGAACTCGAAACGCCGAAAGCGGCGGGTGCGCCCGTGGGCGTGCTGCGCGCGATCGAACCGAAAAGCCTCCTCTTGAAACCGCGCGAGGGCGTGACGCTCGCGAACGGCGACGGCCTCACCTACCGAACGCCCGAAGGGGACGTACGGGGCTTTTACGCAAACCGGATCGAGCCCGCCGCCAAGGGGCTCGTGCGCGTCTATCCGCGCGAAGCAACGGACCGCCTTTCGGGGCTCCTCGTGGGGGCCGCGATTCTTCGCAACCGCGATCAGGCCTTTTCGAAACTCATGGCGGGCGAGACGGCACGACGCCGCATTCCGGTGACGCTTGCCTTCACGGTGACGGAAGACGCGCTTGACTTGGTCGTCACGGACGGCACGTCATGCGGGGCCGCGTCCGTCGCGATGGAGCTCGATTCCCCCGCCAACCCCGAAAAGAACCGGGCGTCGCTCGCTGCAAATCTCGCAAAGCTCGGCGACACGATCTACGAAGCACGGGACATTCTCATTCCGGAGGATCTCGACGTGTTCGTACCCGCGTCGATTGCGAACCAGTTGCGACGCGCGGCCGTGGAAGAGCTCGATCGCGAGCGCGCTCTCGGCCGACCCCGCACGTCGCGCAAAACGCCCGTCGAGGCCTCCGAGAATCCCTACCCCGAGGCCGTTCTCGGCTTCAATGCGAACGTCGCGAACGACGCCGCGCGCGATTTTTACGCGGCGCACGGCGCCCGCGTGACGGCGCCCGCTTTCGAGATCCGGCCCGTGGCGAACGTCCCCCTGATGACGTGCCGCCACTGCGTGCGCGCTCAGCTGAAGCTCTGCCCGAAGATGGTGAAGGCGTTCCCGGATATTCTTGAAAAGACCGACCGGACGCTGCTCCGACCCGAACCCCTCATCCTCACCAATTCGGCGGGAGAGCGATTCCGGGCGGAATTCCACTGCCGCCGCAGTCCCTGCGAAATGACGATCACCAAGTGTTGACTTTCATGACCGACGCGGACAACATCCCTTCTGAAATCCTCGCCCCTTCGGCGGCGCTTTTGCCCGTGGCCGCAGGCCTGCGATCGGCCCTCGACCGGCTTACGGCTCCGGATCAGACGGCGCCCGAGGCGCTTTACTGGGGCGAGATTCCATTTCTCGACTTCGGGCACGAACTTGCGCGCTTCGCACTCTGGAAGCGCGGCTGGGAGCCTTCGGGCGAAATCGACGCGTCGCGCTTCGGCGAACGCGACCTCTACCACCACCTCCTCACGGAACTCAACATCATGAGCGAGGCGGACCTGATCGAACGATGCCGCGCGCAAACGGAAGGTGCGGCCACCTCGGCGCGCTATGCGCGCATCGAAGCCGCCCCGAACGTCAAAACGCTCCTTACCGACGACATGGCGCTCGGCTGGGGCGGGGTGGAAGTCGTGGGACGCGGCACGCCCGATCCCGAGCGCGTGAAGCGCGAGCGGATGTTCGTCGACTACTTCCGCGGAGCGCTCTCGGGCTTTGCGCTGCGCGCCTCGGACCTCTCCGAAGGGGCGTCGCTCGTTGCGGAAGCTTTCGCGGGCGACATGGTGGGCCCGAAAGAAGCGGCGCGCCTTTTCGAGCGTACTGCCACCGAAGCCGTCGTACGCTTTTCCTCCTGGCACGAGTGGGCGAAGTCGCTCCTTGCGGCCGAAGTCTTTCTCGCGCTCGAAACGGGCGAAGCGGCGGCCCTTGAAGTGCTCGCAACGCGCGAGGCGCTTCTCACGCGCTTCCTCGAAGGCCCCTGGGGGAAGACCCCCTGGCCGCGCCTGAGGGCAAGCGAAGCAATGCCGCCCGTGTACGGTCAATGAGACCGACAAGACCCTAAAAAGGAAAGCGGCAAAAGGTACCCGTGCAAAAAGGCCTCCGGCACGCGACACGTGCGGGAGGCCTTTTCCATGGTGTTTCGGAAGACTTTTGCGACTCAGGATTCGGGCGCGATCCCCGCTTCGCGTGCTTCCGCCGCACGTCGCTCGAGCAACCTCAGCGTCTCCGCGTACTGCACGTACCGCGGCGAATCGGGTTCGAGCGTCGCAAGCACGGTGCGGATCTGCTCGGCCGCAAGCCCCCAGTCCTGCGTCTGGAAGGCGGCGATCGCCAGGAGTTCGACCGCCTTCATGTTGTCGGGTTGCGCGCGAAGCGCTTCCTGAAGGACGCTTTTCGCTTCGGGCAAAAGACGGGCATCGCCCGAGGTGAGGAGCGCCGCACCGAATTCGAGCATGACTTCGGGGTCGTTGCGCACCTTCGTCTGCGCCTTGCGCGCTTCGCGGTAGGCGGTGGCGGCTCCGGCGTAGTCGCCCGCTTCGACGCGCTTGCGCGCAAGAAGCACCCAGGCGCGGCCGTCGCGGCCGTTGTCGCGCAGGTAAGTTTCGATCGCTTCCGGAGCGGCGGTGCCCTCGAGGACCTTCTGGTCTTGCGAGAGGCGCATCATTTCGGGAGCACCCATGATTGCGTAGAGTCCCGTCGGGATCCCCACGAGAATCGCAACGACGATCACCGTAAGGGTTGCGGGCGTCACGCTGAGGGGCTTCGTGCCACCCGTGTCCGCGACCTCTTCGGCCGTTTCCGACGGACGCCCCTCGTGCTCTTCGAGCATGCGGCGCTCAAGGTCCGAAAGGAGCTCCTCATAGAGCGCTTCGGTGATGCGCCCCGATGCGCGGTCCTCGTCGAGACGGCGCTTTTGGTCGCGCAGCGCATCAAGGAGCTCGCGGCGGTGGTCGGCCTCTTCGCTTCCCGTCTTGCCTTCGTCGAAGCTTTTCGACGTGGTCGGAACGAGAAAGAGCGCGGCGACGACGAGCATCAGGCCCATCAGCGCGAAAAGGATCAGGCGGTCGCTGTCAAGGTCGAACATGGCTGTGAGGCAACGTGGGGGAAAGAAAAGGGCGAAGAAGACGCGCGAACGGTACCGCATGCCGCTCCGCAGGCGAGGTGCGAAGACGGTGTGCCTACTCGGAAACCCCAAATAATAGCGAAAACCCGAAGACGGGCGGATCGGCGCGCGCCGCTTTTCGCGACCCTTACGACAAAGGTCGAAAAAGGCCCGGTCCGAAGACCGGGCCTTTGCGGCTCGCTGGAGTCGATCTTAAGGTCGATCGATTACTTGGCGGCCGTCTTCGTGCTCATCGCCTTGCGCAGGAGGTCGGTGGCGTCCTGAGCGGCCTTGGCGGCCTTGGCGAGGCTGCGAACCGCCTGATCGGGATTGTGGAACCAGGCACCGTTGACGGCCGTCCAGTATTCCCAATTGATGTGCGCGGTGCTGTGGAGCTTGCGGGCTTCGTCGAGGGTCTTTTCGTCGACGCCCTGAGCGAGAGCCAGTTCGAACGCGTTGAACATGTCGTTCATGCGGGATTCGACTTCGCGGACCTTGCCGTCATAGTAGGCGTGCATCGCGTCGATCGACTTTTCCATCTGGGCTTCGGTCTTGTCCTTGTGGCAGGTCAGACACGTTTCCTTGATGTAGTGACGCGGCGACGTGGCCCAGTGGAGGGTGTAGGTCTTGCCGGTCTTTTCGTTCGTCACCTTGGGCATGTGGCAGGACTGGCAGGTGGCGCCCGCCTTTTCATGCTTCGAGCCCATGAAGGTTTCGAAGTCCGGATGCTGCATCTTGACGAGGAGCGCGCCCGTGAGGCTGTGCTTGAAGTCGCGGTAACCGATCTTGTCGTAGTAGTCTTCGATCTGATCGGCGTTCACGAACGGGAAGTGGTTCGTCAGACGGTTGTCCATACCGATCTTGGCGCCCGTCTTCGCATCCACGCCCGGGTTGCAGACATACTCGACGTGGCACTGCGCGCACATGAGGTTCGAGTCGGACTTTTCCATGTAGGCGATCTTGCGCGTGAAACCGCGAACGCCCGCATCCTTGACGTCGATCTTCGTGGTGTGAGCGGCCACATCCGTGTAGACGGTCGGCATGTCCTTGCGTTCGAGCGCGTCGATGAGCGCGTCGCGAACGATGCGGGGCTTCGCGTTGTGCGGATCGTGGCAGAAGTTGCAGTTGATGGCGTGGTTGACTTCGCGAACGAGGTCCACCGGGTTCGAGGCACGGTTGAACTTCGCCCCTTCGATCTTGTCGCCCATGTAGGCCCAGTCGAGCATCGCGTCGGTCGACTTGCAGGACCAGCAGACGGCGTTCGCAGCGGCGGCCGTGCCGGGCTTGAAGGGCTTGTGTTCGTTGTTTTCGGGATAGTTGTCCTTGAGGACGTCCCAGACCTTATAGGATTCGCCGCCTTCGAGCGTCGTGTAGAGCCAGCCTTCCTTCGGTTCGAAGCGGCCGCCGAAGGCACGGTCGACGATGAACTGGTCGAGCGCCATGAAGGCGTGAGCGCGCGGCAGGTCGTGCTCCTTCGTGAAGCCGTGACCGCCGAGAGCACGATCGAAGAAGGGGTCGGGAGCGGGACCGGTCGCCGACTTCTTCGAGGCGCGCGCCGTGCGGTCGCTCGCCGTAAAGAGCGACTTGTACTGGTCTTCGTGGCAGGCGCCGCAAGTCTTCGGGTCCATGCTGACCGTCGGACGGGTCTTCATGTTCTTCAGGTGAGCGTCGACGCCCGAGTGGCACGACGTGCAGGCGACGTCCTTGTGCGCGGCACCCGCGTGGGATTCCGCGATGTTCGAGTGGCAGGTCTGGCAGGCCTTGAGATCGGCGGCCTGCGCCGAGGCGCCGAGCGCGATCGCAATCGCGGCGGCGAGGGAAAGCGGCAAGTGTCGCATGGTGTCTCCTTGCTGGATGCGAGGGAATTCGGGATATCGAAATCGAATCGGGCGGCTCGGGCGAAAAGCATTCGCCCTCGGGAAAAAACCGTCATCGACGCTCTCTTTGTTGCCGATTGTAGGAAGTCTTAAGCACTTCTTAAAGAATCCGAAAGGACTGACACCACCCTCCTGACGGGACGGAAGACAATACCCCTTTGGAGATATTCTCACAGAAGAACGGATCAAAATTTTTCTTAGTTTTCAACGCATTACGCAATATCCTCTTTCTTAAAGAAACCTTACCCCATCCCCCCTCGAGCACCCCCGAGGTTTCCCCAATTCTTCGGTAAAAAGCCGCGGAGCAAGCGCTCGCCTTCGATTTGTCGATGTGAATCGAATGCCGAATCGGACCTCGAAGAATTCGGGCTCCGGGAGGAAACGCCGAAAAAACAAACGCCCCGGATCCGCAAAGTGCGGATGTCGGGGCGTTGTTGATGTCGGAGAAAATCCCGTCGAATCTTCGGGCGGTGCGGAGTGTTGCGAGCGCGATCCGCACCGTTGCGCATCGAACGGGATTCGTCCGTCGGGCTTCAGGTCCTCGTATCAGGCCTGATCGATTTCTTCGTCCTTGTGGCGCGGCCAGGCAAGAACGCCGCGCGAGGAGGGAAGAATCGAGGGATCGAACTCGGGCTGAGCGATGCCCGCGCGCTTTTGCGCGAAGTAGTCGTCGAGCACGAGGAAGGCGATGCGACCGAGCATCAGGATCGCCACGATGTTGAGAATCGCCATGAGCGCCATGAAGAGGTCGGCGAGGTTCCAGACGAGACCGAGACTCGCCACGGAGCCGAAGAAGACCATGCAGACGACAAGAGCGCGGAAGATCTGGAGCGCGGCCGGACGACGGCTGATGAAGTCCATGTTGACTTCACCGTAGAAGTAGTTGCCGATGATCGAGCTGAAGGCGAAGAAGAGGACGATCACCGTCATGAAGATGTTGGTCCATTCGCCGAGCTGGCTCGAGAGCACGTGCTGCGAGAGTTCGATGCCGGTCAAGCCCGATTCCTGCCAGCCCGGGGTGAGAAGAACGAGCATCGCGGAAGCCGTGCAGACGAAGAGCGTGTCGACGTAGACGCCCGCGGCCTGAACGAGGCCCTGCTTTACGGGGTGGGTCGCGTCGGCCGTGGCGGCGGCGTTCGGGATCGAACCCATACCGGCTTCGTTCGAGAAGAGGCCGCGCTTCACGCCCGTCATGACGGCCATCGCAAAGCCCGCGCCGAGCACGGCGTCGAAGTCGAAGGCGTGACGGACGATTTCGGCGAGCACCGTCGGAACCATCTGGATGTTGAGGATCGTGACGATCGCGGCAACGAGGAGGTAGGCGCCCGCCATGAAGGGAACGAGCACGCCCACCACCTTGGCGATGCGGGTGACGCCGCCGAAGATGACGAGAGCCGTGAGGAGCGCAATCGCGACGCCCGTCATCGAGGGGTCGAGACCGAGCGAGGTCTGCATCGAGAGGGCGATCGTGTTGGCCTGCACCGAATTGAAGATGAGGCCGTAGGTCACGGAAATGAGCACCGCGAAGACGGTGGCGAAAAACGGCGATCCGAGCACGTTGCCGATGTAGTAGGCGGGACCGCCCACGAAGCCGCCGCCCTTCTTCGGGGCCTTGTAAACCTGAGCCAGGGTCGATTCGACGAAACCCGTCGCCGCACCGAGCGTGGCGATCACCCACATCCAGAAGACGGCACCCGGGCCGCCCGTGGCGACCGCAATGGCGATGCCGGCGATGTTGCCCACGCCCACGCGGGAAGCGGTCGAAACGCAGAAGGCCTGGAAGGTCGAGATGTGACCTTCGCGGGGCTTGGCGCCCGCACCCTCGCCGATCAGGCGGAACATTTCGCCCAGGCGACGCAACTGCACGAACCCGGTACGGGCCGTGAACCACAGCCCCGAGCCGACGAGCATCAGGATGAGAACATACGACCACAAAAAGTCGTTGATGACGGTGACGATTTCATTGAGCCAATTCACAGTTTTTTTCTCTCTTCGGATGAACCGATGTCGGGGATTGCGTCCCGGGGAGCCGGCTCGGACGGGTCTCTCGTTTTGGCGCGCACCGTTTCCCGTTTTTTTCGGACGTCAAACGCAAAACGGGCGCCTGCTTCGGGAGAAAAACCCGCGAAGCGAAGCGCCCGAAGGCGTTGCGCCCGAACTTTCGTCGTGTCCGGGAATCGATGCCGGAGACCGCTTGCCCGGCCGGTCCCGAACGGGGACCGACGGATCGGCGTGAACTCTAGCGACCCGCCAATTGTAACCCGACATGTCCGAACACACGTTCGGACGCGGAAGAAAAATTCGTGCGAGCCTCAGTCGGCGAGCTTTCGGCGGCTTCCGTGACGGCCGCACGTCACCTGTCGGACGTCCCCCTGACGAAGCGCACGCTCGCGTCGGGCCTCTTTCGGGTCGACGAGCAAGGGGGCGCACAGGTCCACGCGGTCCCTGGCGCTAAGCGCGGTTTCGAGCGTCGCGCGACGCCCCCAAAGTGCGATACCCGTCCCCTCGGGGAGCGATTCGGGCGCAAGGCCCGCCGCACGGATCGCGTCTTCTACGCGGGCGCCTTCGGCGAGCGTGATGTCGGTTTGCGTTGCGCCCGAGGCGTCGACGCGGCAGAGCGTAATCTGCATGATGAAATTGATTCCCGCTAAAATTATGGGTTCCTTCGGAGTATTCGAGCCCGGTGCGCGTCAACGCGCATCCGAGGACTTCCTCGACCGATCCGCGCCCTCGTGCGGCGCACCGCAGACCGACCGATGCGCCAAGAAGCGCGTCGGGCGTATCGTCCGCGGCCCTCCATTCTTTCACGAAACCGTTCGAGATTCCAAATGGCCCTTATTCAGAACAAGCGCGCCCGTCACGATTACGCCATCGAAGAGAAGTTCGAGGCGGGGCTCGTGCTGCGCGGTTGGGAAGTGAAGAGCGTTCGCGCGTCGCGCGCGCAGATCAATCTCGCGCACATCTACGTGCGCGACGGGGAGCTCTTTCTCTGCAACGCCCACATGACGCCCGCCGACCAGGTCTGCACGCACGAGACGCTCGAAACGAACCGTACGCGCAAGCTCCTCATGCACAAAAAGGAAATCGCCAAGCTGATCGGCAAGTCGGAACGCGCGGGTTATACGCTCGTGCCGCTCGACCTCCACTTCACGCGCGGTCGCGTCAAGGTTACGGTGGCGCTTGCGCGCGGCATGCGCGAATTCGAAAAGCGCGCCGACGAAAGCAAGAAGGAGTGGAAGCGCGAGCAGGAACGCATCATGAAAAAGGACGCCCGAGGCCGTCACATCCTCTGACGCGCCGAGCGTCTTTCGAGCTTCCCGGCTTCCGCCCTTCCGTCCGTCACGCTTTTCCCCGGAATTTTTCGTCATGTCCTTTTTGAAGTTCGCCCCGAAGGTCGCGATTCTTTGCTGTTCCGCGATCCTTTCGGTCTCCGCCCTCTCGGCCCGCACCGTTACGGACGACAACGGCGATCGGGTCGACGTGCCCGAAAAGATCGAGCGCGTCGTCGTTGCGAACATCCTGCCGCTTGCCGCCGCCCTCACCGCGTACACCGGGGACGGGTCGATCGTTGCGGGCATGCACCCCGCGAGCTATTCGGCGGCGAAAAACGGGCTTCTCGGCGAACTCTTTCCGGAAGTGCTTCGCGCCGACACGTCGTTCATCCGCGGAGCGGCCCTCAACGTCGAAGCGCTCATGGCACTTGAGCCCGACCTGGTGCTCATCAACGCGCCCGATCGACGCATGCTCGAACAGGTGCGCTCGGCGGGACTTGCCGCCTATGCCGTAAGCCCCACGAAGTGGCACTACGACGTCGTCGAAACCTATCGCGGTTGGACGGCTTCGCTCGAGCAGCTCTTTCCCGAAGTCGACGGCAAGGGCGCGCTCATCGAAGCGCGCACCCGCGAAATCGAGTCGCTCGTCGCGGACCGCACGAAGGACATCGCCGAAAAGGACCGCGCGCGCGTTCTCTTCATCGTGCGCCTCGACGAAAAGGAAATCGTCACCTCGGGGCGCAATTTCTTCGGCGAATACTGGTGCCGTGCGGCGGGGGCCACGAACGCCGCGCACGACCTCGAAGCCGAAAACGCGAACGCGCGGCTTTCGATGGAATCGGTCTACGGGTACGACCCCGACGTCGTCATCCTTACGAATTTCACCAAGGCGGTGCCTTCGGATCTGCGTGAAGGGAAAATCCCGGGGCAGGATTGGACGCCCCTCAAGGCCGTGGAAGAGAACCGCATCTACAAGATGCCGCTCGGTCTCTACCGCACCTTTACGCCCGGGGCCGACACGCCGCTCACGCTCTTGTGGCTTGCGAAGACCCTCTACCCCGCGCGCTTTGAAGACGTCGACCTCGCACGCGAAACGAAGCGCTGGTACAAGGAAATCGTCGGGGTTGATCTCACCGACGCGCAGATCGAACGTATGTATTCGCCCGACCGGGCAGCGGCCGAAGGCGCTTCGCAGGGCGTGCGGAGCACGCAGTAACCGGTGCCCGACGAATCCGCCATGACGAACGAAAACACCCGCGACGCCAGTTGCGCCTTCGATGCGGCGCGGCTCGACGGTCTCGCTCGCCGCCGTTTCGCGCTCGCGATTTCGGCCCTTTTCCTGTTGCTCCTCGCCCTCTCGGTGGCGGCGGTCGGCATGGGACGCTTCGGCCTCGCGCCCGCCGACCTTCTTTCGACGCTTGCGGGCGAAGCGCCTTCGCGCGCCGCGGAAAACGTCGTTTGGAACGTGCGCCTTCCGCGCGTGGCGCTTGCTCTCCTGGCGGGTTCGGGGCTCGCGCTTTCGGGCGCCGCCTTTCAGTCGCTCTTTGCCAATCCGCTCGCCTCGCCCGACACGTTGGGCGTCGCCACGGGGGCGAGCTTCGGTGCGGTACTCGGCATTCTGTGGGGGTTCCCGGGGATCGGCATTCAGGCAATGAGTCTCGCCTCGGGCCTACTTGCCATGGGGATCGTGCTTCTCATCGCGCGCACGCGCTCGGGGACGTCGATTCTCATGACCGTCCTCGCGGGGATCGTGACGGGGGCGCTTTTCACGGCGCTCGTAAGTCTCGTGAAATACGTCGCGGACCCGCAGGACGTTCTTCCCGCCATCACCTTCTGGATGATGGGGTCCCTTACGGGCGCTTCGAAGGACGCACTCCTTGCGGGCCTTCCCATGGTGGCCGCGGGGTCTCTGCTTCTCTGGCTTTTGCGCTGGAAACTCAACGCCGCCACGCTCCCCGCCGAAGAAGCGGCGAGTCTCGGGATTCCCGTGCGGCGTCTTCGCGCGCTCGTCATTCTCGCCGCCACCATGATCACCGCGTCGGTCGTTTCGATGTGCGGCCTCATCGGTTGGGTGGGGCTTCTCGTACCGCACGTCGCACGCATGCTTTTCGGCTCGGACAACCGCTTCGTGCTTCCCGCTTCCGCCGTACTCGGCGCCCTTTTCATGCTTGTCATCGACACGGCCGCGCGCACGCTCACGGCGAGCGAAATTCCCGTCTCGATTCTCACGGCCGTTGTCGGCGCGCCCTTTTTCATCGTGCTTCTTCGTCGAACGGGAGGTGTGGCGTGATTCTCGAAGTTTGTCGCGGCACCTACGCGTGGCCGGGGCATCCCCCCGTTTTCAAGGACGTTTCCTTTCGCTTCGATACGGACGCCTTCGGAGGACGCGGCGGGATTTTGAGCGTTCTCGGTCCGAACGGAGCGGGGAAGACGACGCTCCTAAAAACCATGCTCGGGCTCCTTCCCTTTTCCTCCGGGCACTCGGAACTCAACGGGCGGCGCGTCGCCGACTGGCCCGCACGCGAATTCTGGCAACGCGTGGGCTACGTCCCGCAGGCGAAAGCCGGGGGCTTCGCGCCGCTCACGCTCGCCGAACTCGTCGTACTCGGTCGAAGCGCCCGCATCGGACCCTTTGCCGTTCCCGGGCGCCGCGACTGGGAAACGGTCGATCGTGTCATGGAAGCGGTCGGGATCGCACACCTGCGCACTCGCCGCACGAACGAAGTCTCGGGCGGGCAGTTGCAGCTCGCCATGGTGGCGCGCGCCCTGGCCGTGGAGCCCGAGCTTCTGGTGCTCGACGAGCCCGAAAGCAACCTTGACTTTCGCAACCAGATGCTCGTTCTCGACGTCATCGAGCGACTCGTCGATCGGGGACTCTCCGTCGTCGTCAACACGCACTTTCCCGCCCACGCGACGGAACTCTCCGACCGCGTGCTTCTTTTGCCGCGCGGCGAAGCGCCGATTTTCGGCCCGACCGCGGAGACGATCACCGAGGAGAACCTGACGCGTTTGTTCGGCGTGCAGGTGCGCATCCGCGAGGTGCCGACCCCCGAAAAAATCGTAACGTGCGTGGCGGCCGTAAAGCTTGACGACGTGCCGTAACCGGCTGTCTTGGTCTTAAAGCGGTCAAGAGACCGTGCACCGTAGCATTTCCTAGTGAAAACCCCCACAACACTCCTTCCCCAGACGCGGGACAATGGCTTGCGACTTGCCTTTTCGGGTGAGCCCCCTTTTTAATCACCTAAGTCATTGAAAAGACGGTCGAAGGTTCGATCACTGCGAACGCGAACGGCGTCGTTGCGATCGGCACGACGGACCTCACTGCCTTCCACTCAGTCTTCTCCGAAGGGTTCGGCACGTGGAGTACCGATACGGCCGCCGCCTTTGTGGCGGGTCCCGTGAAGGTTGAGGAAACGGGTTCGTTGCACGTCGGTGCTTCGAACGCTCAGGTCGCCTTCGGTGCGAACTCGGTCCTCGTGGCGGACATCACCGGCATGGCCGAGGACGACACCCTCATCACGGCCGATTCCTTCGATGATCCCTTCGATGTGTCGAAGGAATCCGTTGCCTACCTCGTCGGTTCCGTCAAGGACGGCGTCGCCACCTTCAACCTCACCTCCGACAAGGCGGCCGACTACTGGAACACGGCCGAGACGTTGAAGAGCGGTTCGGCCATGCTCGAAGTCGCTTTTGACGACGAAGGCAAGTGGACCGTGGCAAACGTCAATGCGGCCGAAGCCTACGGGAACCTCATGCAGGGTCACGCGCTCGCCGATGCGGGCTACCGCAGTCCGGGTGCCGAACGCGACTACGCGCAGGCTCTCTTGACCGACACGACGGGTCTTTCGAACGCCGCCGTCGCCGCGCGCTTCGATGCGGCCATGAACCCGGGCGGGTCGCTTGCGGTCTTTACGACCGCCTACGACCGTGCGTCCGATCTGCGTCGCGTCGTTCGCGACGAAGCAACCGCTGCTTCGACCGAATCCCGTCTCTGGGCTCGCGTTACGGGCGGCATGACGAAGTTGGACAGCATCTCGACGGGTGCTCAGGCGCTCGACGTCGAAACCGATGCCTACGGTCTTGCCGTCGGTGCCGAAAGCATGTTGGGCGACTGGAAGCTCGGCGGCTCCTTCACGGCGGGTACGGGCGACACCGACAACAACGACGTTGCGGCGAAGGACGAGTTCGACTTCTACGGGCTCTCCTTCTACGGCAAGAAATCGATCGGTGCCTACGACGTGCTCTTCGATGCGACGGCTGCCTGGGTGAAGTCGGATCTGAAGGTGAACGGCGTTGCAGACCTCACGACCGACACGACGACCTCCGTCTACGGGCTCGGGGCCGAAGTGCGCCGTACGGCCGACTTGGGCGCCGTGAAGTTCACGCCCTTTGTCGGCGCGAACCTCTACTACGTGACCTCCGACGGCTACACGACCAACCACGGCGTGCGCGTCGACGACGCGGACGCCACGGCGGTCGAATTCCCGATCGGAGCCGAGCTCTCCGCCGCCTTCGACACGGCGGGCGGCATGCGTCTTGCGTCGGCCTTCTCGCTGGCGGTCGTTCCGACCGCGGGCGACACCGAAGTCGACCAGACCGTCGCCTTCGCAGGTGCGACGAGCAACTACCGCTTCACCTTCGCCGACGACGTAAAGGTTCGCTCCAACCTCGCTCTTACGGCCGAGACGGGCGACTTCGCCTTCGGCCTCAAGGCGGGTTACGAATGGGGTGACGAAGAGCGCGGGGCAACCACGTTCTCGCTCAACGCCGCGTACCGCTTCTAACCGCCTTCAACCGCGTTTGACGGCTTCGATTCGAACGTCCCGACCTCGCCCGGGACGTTCGGGCCGAAGCGTCACACGGGCGCCGCGGGTATCCCTTCTCGGATGCCCGCGGCGTTCTTTTTCGTGTTTCCGAAGAAGCGTTCGAAGGCGGAAACTTATGTGGTCCGCCTTGGCAATTTATTCGATATTGCAACTTTATCGTTTTGCAAAAACCGTGTAGTTACTTTTCCTTATATCTATAAATCACATACTTAGCGAATTTATATCGCAATTTTCGCAACCTTCCTTGACAACATAAACGGTGCGGGTGTAGGGTTCATCTACCGGCGGACGAACCGCCTTTTTTCAACCCTCATTCCGGGAGCCCGAAGATGATCGACGATATATCCGCCGAGCGCGTGGTGATTTTTGATACGACGTTGCGTGACGGCGAACAAGCGCTTGCTCAAAGTCTTTCCATGCAACAGAAGCTTCAGATCGCCCTGGCGCTCGAGGACCTCGGCGTCGACGTCATCGAGGCGGGTTTCCCGATTTCTTCCGCGGGCGACTTCGAAAGCGTGCAGACGATCGCCCGGTCGCTCCGCCGGGCCGTTCCCTGCGGACTCGCGCGCGCCGTTCCCGGCGACGTAATCCGCGCGGCCGAAGCACTGAAAGTTGCCGAGCGTTTCCGCATTCACACCTTCATCGCCACTTCGACCCTGCACGTCGAAAAGAAGCTTCGCCGCTCGTTCGACGACGTCCTCGCCATGGGGGTCGCCGCCGTGAAAGAAGCGCGCAAGTGGACGGACGACGTCGAATTCTCCTGCGAAGACGCGGGCCGCACGCCGATCGACAACCTCTGCCGCATGGTCGAAGCGGCGATCGACGCCGGGGCGACGACCGTCAACATTCCCGACACGGTCGGCTACACCTTCCCGACGGAATTCGGCGGCATCATCCGCACGCTCATGAACCGCGTGCCCAACATCGACCGCGCGGTCGTCTCCGTGCACTGCCACAACGACCTCGGGATGGCGACCGCCAACTCGCTCACGGCCCTTCAGGAAGGGGCCCGTCAGATCGAGTGCTGCATGAACGGCCTCGGCGAGCGCGCGGGCAATTGCGCCCTCGAAGAGGTCGTGACCGCCATCCGTTTGCGTCAGGCGTGGCTGAAGGGGCTGACGACCGGGATCGTTCACGAACGCATCGCCCGCACGTCGATGCTCGTCTCGAAGATCTGCCACGAACCCGTCCCCTCGCACAAGCCGATCGTCGGATCGAACGCCTTCTCGCACAGCTCGGGCATCCACCAGGACGGCGTTCTCAAGAACCGCGAGACCTACGAAATCCTCACGCCCGAGAGCGTGGGCGTGCACGGGAACGTCCTTCACATGACGGCCCGCTCGGGTCGCCACATGATCAAGGCGTGCCTTGAAAAACTCGGCTACACCGAGAACGACTACAACATGAACGACCTTTATGCGCGCTTTTTGAAGCTCGCCGACAAGAAGGGCCAGGTCTACGACTACGACCTCGAAGCGCTCCTCTTTTTCACGAAGGTCGAAGAAGAAACGCCCACCTATCAGCTCGACCGCATGAACGTCATGTGCGGTAACGGCGAAACCCTTCCGACGGCAAGCGTCCGCCTGCGCGTGGGGAAGCGCACCCGCACCGAGTCGAGCATCGGGAACGGCCCCGTCGATGCGATCTACAACTGCATCACGCGCTTGACGGGCATTCGCTGCCGACTCGTTTCCTACTCGATCAACGCCAACGGCGAGGGGATGGACGCCCTCGGTCAGGTGGACGTGACGGTCGAGCACGAAGGGCGCATCTTCCACGGCATGGGTCTTTCGACCGACGTGCTCGAAGCTTCCGCCCGCGCGTTCGTTCACGCGATGAACGTGATCGAACAGGCGCGCGAAGTCGAGAAGAAGCGCAAGGGCACGAGCGCAAGCGCCCCCGCGGCCGAGCTCGAAAGCCACGAACGCCGCGGCGTTTGAGGCCGCTCGCTTCCCCGCTTTTCCTTTTTCCCTTGCTCGGGCGCTCGCGCGCCCGAGTGCGGTCGGACTCGTCCCGAAATTTTCGAATTCGGATGCGTTCGCCCCGGAACACTCTCGTTTTTCAACCGAACTTTCGACCATTCCCATGCGACACCATACTTTCACCGTTCTCGCGGGCGACGGCATCGGCCCCGAAATCATGCGCGAAGCCCTGAAGGCCGTCGAGGCCGCCGCCGAGCGCGAACACTTCACCTACACGGCGGTCGAGGCCCTCGTCGGGGGCGCCGCGATCGACGCCGTCGGGACGCCCTTGCCCGAAGCGACGCTCGAGGCGTGCGACCGTGCGGAAGCCATCCTCTTCGGGAGCGTGGGCGGCCCCAAGTGGGACCACCTCCCCCACAAGGACCGTCCGGAAGCGGGCGCTCTGCTGCCGCTTCGCAAGCGCTACGGGCTCTTTTGCAATCTGCGTCCGGCGCGCTTTTTCCCGGGGCTCGAAGGGCTCTCCCCTCTGCGCGCGGACATTTCCGCCGCGGGGTGCGACCTCGTCGTCGTGCGCGAGTTGACGGGCGGGATCTACTTCGGTACCCCCAAGGGGCGCGAAGGCGAAGGTGCGGACGAAAAGGCCTTCGACACCGAGGTCTACAGCCGTCGCGAAATCGAACGCATCGCCCGCGCGGCCTTTGAAACGGCGCGTCTGCGCCGCCGCGCGGTGACGTCGATCGACAAGGCGAACGTGCTCGCCTCCTCCGTCCTCTGGCGCGAAACGGTCGAGCAGGTGGCTGCGGACTATCCCGACGTCGCGCTCTCGCACCTCTACATCGACAACGCGACGATGCAGCTCATCAAGGCCCCGTCGCAATTCGACGTCGTTTTGTGCTCGAACATGTTCGGCGACATCCTCTCCGACGAATGCGCCATGATCACGGGTTCGATGGGGATGCTCCCCTCGGCCTCGATCGGCGAATCGGGCTTCGGGCTCTACGAGCCCGCGGGCGGGTCCGCGCCCGACATCGCCGGGCGCAACATCGCGAACCCCATCGCGCAGATTCTCTCCGCCGCCCTCATGCTCCGCTATTCCCTGGGTGAAACGGGTGCGGCCGACCGGATCGAGCGCGCCGTCTCGCGAGTGCTCGCCTCGGGCGTTCGCACGGGCGACATTGCCCGAGCGGGCGAAGCAACCGTGAGCTGCTCGGCGATGGGCGACGCGATTGCGGCCGCCGTTCGCGAAGAGAGCGATGTGTGTGAAACGACCGGGGAGGCTTGAACCATGGGAAAGACACTCTACGAAAAGGTTTTCGACGCCCACGTCGTCGCGGAGCGTCCGGGAGAGTTGCCGCTTCTTTACATCGACCGGCATCTCGTTCATGAAGTGACGAGTCCTCAGGCCTTTGCGGGGCTGCGCGCCGCGGGGCGCAAACCCCGTCGGCCCGATTTGATGCTCGCCACCATGGACCACGACATTTCGACCGAGTCGCCCTCCCTGGAAGCGTGCTCGCCCATGGCGCGCACCCAGGTAACGACCCTGATCGAAAATTGCCGCGAGTTCGGCGTCACGCTCTACGGGCTCGGTCATCCGCGTCAGGGGATCGTTCACATCGTCGGTCCCCAGACGGGCTTCACGCTTCCCGGGACAACGCTTGTTTGCGGCGACTCCCACACCGCCACCCACGGCGCGTTCGGGGCGCTTGCTTTCGGGATCGGCACGTCGGAAGTCGAACACGTGATGGCAACGCAAACCCTGAAACAGCAGCGCCTCAAGACGATGCGCATCCGCTGCACGGGGCGTCTCGGACGGGGCGTGTCCGCCAAGGACCTGATTCTCGCCGTGGCGGGTCGTCTCACGACCGCGGGCGGCACGGGCTACGCCGTCGAATTCGCGGGCGAAGCGGTCGAGCACCTCTCGATGGAAGGCCGCATGACGCTCTCCAACATGGCGATCGAAATGGGCGCCAAGGTGGGGATGATCGCCCCCGACGAGACGACCTTCGCCTACCTCAAGGGACGCCCCTTCGCGCCCGAAGGGAAAGCGTGGGACGAAGCGCTCGCTTACTGGAAGACCCTGCGCACGGACGACGATGCGGTGTTCGACGCGGAAATCGAAATCGATGCCGCTCGGCTTGAACCTCAGGTCACCTGGGGGACGAACCCCGGGCAGGAATGCGCCGTGACGGGGCGCGTGCCCGATCCGAGCGCTTTCGACGATCCCGTCGAGGCCGCGAGCGCGCGCGCCGCCTTGGAGTACACCGAACTCCGAGCGGGCGAACCTTTGATCGGCACTCCCGTCGACACCGTCTTCATCGGCTCCTGCACGAACGGGCGCATCGAAGACTTCCGGGCCGCGGCCGAAATCGTGCGCGGTCGGCGCGTTGCGCCGGGCGTTCGGGCGCTCGCCGTTCCGGGCTCGATGGAAGTACGCGCCGCGGCCGAAGCCGAGGGACTCGCCGACGTCTTCAAGGCCGCGGGCTTTGAGTGGCGCCTTCCGGGCTGCTCGATGTGCCTTGCGATGAACGACGACAAGGCGCAGCCAGGTTCGCGTGTCGCCTCGACCTCGAACCGCAACTTCGTCGGTCGTCAGGGCTACGGCAGCCGCACGCACCTCATGAGTCCGGCGAGCGCCGCGGCCGCAGCCGTCACGGGCGTCATCTCCGACCCGCGCGAATTCTTGAATTGAGGTTTAGCCATGGAAAAATTCACGACGCTCACCGCCGTCGCCGCGCCGCTCGCCCGCGCGAACGTCGACACCGACCAAATCATCCCGAAGCAATTCCTCCTTGCGGTCGACCGCAAGGGCTTCGGCAAGCACCTCTTTCACAACGACCGTTGGCTCGATGCGGAAGAGACGCGGGAGAATCCCGACTTCGTTCTTAATCGGGAGCCCTTCCGTCACGCGAAGATCCTCGTCGCACGGGAGAATTTCGGCAACGGCTCCTCGCGCGAGCACGCCCCGTGGGCGCTTCTCGACTTCGGGCTGCGCGCGATCATCGCACCCTCGTTTGCGGACATCTTCCGCAACAACGCGTTGGGAAACGGCCTTCTCACCGTCACGTTGCCCGAAGCGGTCGTTGAGAAGATGTTGGCGAAACTCGAACGCGCTCCGGGCACGCCCGTGACGATCGACCTCGAAACGGAGACGGTCGAATTCGAGGGCGCAACCTTCCCCTTTTCGATCGACCCCTTCCGTCGTTCGATGCTCTTGAAGGGGCTTGACGCCATCGATCTGACGCTTGAGGCGTCGGATGCGATCGACGACTACGAAACCCGTGCGCCCGCCTGGGTGCGACTCGACGGGGCGAAACGCTGAAGACTCCGCAGAGCTTCACGTCATCCCGAACCGGAAAAAGAACGGACCGTCCGACAGGCTCTTGCGAGCCTTCGGGCGGTCCGTTTTTCCTTGTGTCGGATCTTACGCGGTCACTTGAGATCCGCAACGGCGGTTTCCGCCGCAACGACACCCGAGACGATGGCCCACGAATTCATCATTGCGGTCATCGAGTCCGCGCCGTTCGCGCCGCCCACGACGCAACCCGCACCGTAGAGGCCGGGAATGGCCTTGCCGGCGGTGTCGAGGATCCGCAGACCCGCATCGGCCTTGAGGCCCCCGAGCGTCGTCTGGTAGCGCACCTTCTGTTCGACGATGCGGTAGGGTCCCTCGCCGAGCCCGCCCGTGATCTTACGGCTGAAGTCCGCGTCCTTGCCCGCCTTCACCATTTCGTTCCAATGCGTGACGGTCTTCGTAAGTCCCGCAGGATCGATCCCCATGGTGCGCGCCGCTTCTTCGAGCGAATCCGAGACCGCCATTACGGGGCGACCGTTGTTGACGATCTTCGTCCACGCATCAAGCGCCGCGGCGTCGGGAACGAGCTTGTCTTCCAACGACTTTGCCACGTACTTTTCCCAGGCGGCCTTGTCCATGACGATGTACGCAATGGAATCGGGCTGTGCGACGGTCGCTTCCGTGAGAACGCCGAGACCCGCGTTTTCATCGACGAAACGCTCGCCGCGGTTGTTGACGTAGATGGCGCCCGAAGCCTTCATCGTATCGGTCGACGATGCCGTGGCGGCCAGGCCGTGATGCGGACGGGTTTCGACGCCCTGCGGGTACATCTTGACGAGGTCGAGGTTGATCGTCCCCGCATTCAGAGCCCGGGCCATCTTGAGGCCGTCACCCGTTTCGCCGTCGACACCGTAAAAGAGGTAGTTCTTCATCGAGGGCGGCAACATCGATTGATCCGCCCCGAACCCGCCGGAAGCGAGGATGACCGCCTTCGAGGTGAGTTCGACCGTATTGCCCGCGGCGTCCGTCGCCTTCACACCGACCACGCGCCCGTTCGCATCCGTGATGAAGGACTGCGCGCGGGTCTCAAGCAGCAATTTCCCGCCCATGCCGAGGAACTTTTCCCGCATGAGGTTGAGGTAGTTGACCGAACGGCCCGTCACGCCGAGCTGGCGGTTGGCCGAATGGTCGGGATACTGCGTCGCGGCGGGACCGTACGGGATTTTGAGGTCGTCGATCAACCAGTCGACAACGCCGCCCACGCGCTCCGTCACCATCCGTACGAGCACCGGGTCGTTTTTGTGCTTCCCGACGCGGAAGATGTCTTCGGCCGCGAGTTCGGGGCTGTCCTTCGTTTCCTTCATTACTTCGCGCTGGTAGCGCGACCCCGTCGCGATCAACGTCCCCGCATTGAGTACCGTGGCGCCGCCGATCGTCGACATCTTCTCGATGAGGATCACGGACTTGCCCAGGGTTTCCGCACGCACGGCGGCGGACATCCCCGAGCCGCCCGCGCCGACCACGACGATGTCGGCATTTTCCTTGATCGTCTTGGCGGCCTGCTTCTTGCCGACCTTCTTCACCGCGAAGAGAGCCGGATCGCCGCCCGCTCGGCGGATCGCGTCGGCCACGGCCGCCTTGATGCCCTCGCTCGTCATCGTCGCACCCGTGACGGCGTCGACCGCCGTCGACTGCTGCGCGACGATTTCGGCGGGAACCCGCGCCAGAGCCGCATCCGAAATGCCCGCCGTTTCGCCGTGCCGAACGACGTTCACGGTGGCAAGCTTCCCCGCCTTGACGGTCAATTCGACGGTGATTTCGCCGTTGCGCCCCGAGCCCGTCCCCGTGTACGTTCCGTCTTTCAGGGCCGGGGTCGCGGCGGCCAGACTTCCCGAAAAGAGCGCTGCAACGGCGAGCGCCGCCATGGTTTTCCCGATCATACGATGATCCTCCTTTGTGGTTTTCCTCTTGGTTTGTCTTTTGCCTCTCGAGGGCGGCCCGAGGTCCGCACGGTCCGCCAAACTTCGAAAAGGTTCTTCGAGGAACGGAAAAATCCCGTTTCGCCGCTTGATTATGGCCCTCCGCCTTCGCGCCGCTCGCGGGAGCGCTCGGCAAACTCACGCTTGCTGTTTGATCGGCCTCAAAGAGGAAATCGCCGCCGCATTCGGAGGGGGGTCGGGTACACCCGAACGCACCGAATGCACGAAGGGCCGTCCGGGGATTGCCCGACGGCCCTTCGTTGAGGATAGGAGCACCGCTGACGCTCCCTGGCGGCCTTAGAGCCTTACGGTCTTAGCCGTACCGCTCTGTTTTTCGGCGACCGTGTTGGCGGAGGGGCCGGTCGCTTCGGGACTCGCGGCGGTTGCGGGCGTGCTCTGCGGGCCGTTCAACTCAGCCTGCAGGAGTTTCACCATCATGTAACGGTTGAGCATCTCGCGGGTAAAGAGCAGGAACCCGAGGTAAAGCTCGCTCTTACGGAGCGAGATCGGCTCTTCGGAGAGCTGCGTCATGAAGTCGCTCTGAGCGTCTTCGAGGCGGGAGAGAAGCTTCGTGCAGCGCGAGGCGGAAAAGCGCGTGCGCAGGAGTTCCATGTCTTTGGCGAGCAGAATCACGTTGTCGAGCATCCGTCCCTTGAAGGGCGAATGGCAGTTGGCGACGTAGTTTTCCGCAACGCCGAGTTCGCCCATGAGCGCGTGACTCACTTCCTTCATGCTCGTGAACGCACGGTAGTAGAAACACCGCGCGTCGCGGTCGCCCGAGGAAAGCACGGGTTCGTGGGACATCCGGTAGTACTCGCCGCGCCCCAGCGAGACGCGTTCGAAAAAGTCGACGCCGCGCGCCTTGAGTTCGCGAAGCTCGCGAATGTCTTCGCGTACGAATGCCTGGAGCGACTTCGAGAAGAGTTCGAGCGTCTCGTCGAGGTTTTCGTCGATCGACTGCGTGAGGAGTTCCCGCACGCTCGTGCGATCCCCTCGGTCGGTGACCTGAGCGACGGCCTCGAGACGCTCTTCTTCGGCGGAGGGCAGAAGGTTCGAGCGGATGATGATGCAAAGCGCGATCACCATGCCCGCAATCATCGCCCAGTGACCGAGCCAGAGGAAAAGGGCCGACACGATCGCGCAGGCGGCGGCCGCCGTAAAGGCCGTGAGGAACCAGCCGCTCACGACGGTGAGCACGCCCGAGACGCGGTAGACCGCGCTTTCGCGGTCCCAGGCGCGGTCCGCAAGCGACGAGCCCATCGCAACCATGAAGGTGACGTACGTGGTTGAAAGCGGGAGCTTCAGGCTCGTCGCCGACGCGATGAGAGCCGCCGCAAGAACGAGGTTCACCGACGCACGCAGTTCGTCGAAGGGAAGTTCGGGTTTCCCGGGCTCGGCCGCTTTCGGAACAAAGCGCGTGTCAAGCGCCCGGAAAAGCGACGCGGGCAGGATCTGATGGATGAGTTCGTTCGTGTGCAGAGCGCCCCGCACGACGAGACGCGCGGGAAGGGAGGAACCGAACTGCTCTTTTCCGCCGCGCGAGGAGGAAGAGAGGTTCACGGACGTGCGAATCACCCGGTGCGCTTTCTTCGAGAACCAGAGCGTGAAGCACATCACGAGACCCGAGAGAGCGAGGAGCACGGTGGGCGTCTTTTCGACGTTGCGAAGCGCCCCCATCGTGAAGGTCGCGGGATCGACGGGACCTGCGGCGGAGGCTTCGCGGTAGATGTTGAAGCTGTCGAGCGCCGCGATCGGCACGCCCACGAAGTTGACGAGGTCGTTCCCGGCGAAGGCAAATGCCAGCGCGAACGTGCCCGAAAGGATGACGACGGGGAAAATGTTGGCTTTCTTCCAGCTGATGGCCGCCTGAAAGAGCCCCGAGAAGAAACAGAACGTGACGCCGAGGATGAGACCCGAATTTTCGTTCATCCACGCAAGCCACTCGGGTCGCATGAAAGAGGCGCCCTTGGCACCCTTCATGATGAGGAAGTAGAGAATCGCGGAGAGACAGAGACCGCCGAAGATGCCGCCCGCACGGCGATAGACGGTTTCATAGCGGAAGGAAAAGACGATGCGGGTGAGGTACTGAATGACAAAGCCCGAGATGAAAGCGACGACGACCGAAACGAGAATCCCGAGGATCATGACGAGGGCTTTGCCGGAATTGATGTAAAGCCCGAGATCCGTGATCGGCGCCCCCTGCGACCAGACCTTCCAACACGCGAGCGCTCCCGCCCCGCCCAGAAGTTCAAAGAGAATCGAAACGGTGGTCGATGTGGGAAGGCCCAGGGAATTGAACGTATTCAAGAGGAGCACGTCGGTGACCACCACCGCGACGAACACCACCATGACGTCGTTGAACGTGAGATGCTCCGGAACGAAGACGCCCGTCTTCGCGATTTCCATCATGCCCGAAGAAAAGGTGGCGCCGAGCAACACGCCCGCACTCGCCACGGCCATGATCACCCAGAAGGGAGCGGTGCGGGAACCGACGGCGGAATTGAGGAAGTTGACGGCGTCGTTGCTGACGCCGACGAAAAGATCGCAACACGCGAGGAGCGCGAGCAGAGCCAGCGCCGCATAAAGGAAAAGATCCATAGAAGAGGGGGCCGTCCTCGTTTCGCGACTCCGGGGGAAGAACGCGCTAGCGCATTGCGGACGGATCGATGTCGGGTTATAGGTACATACGAGATGCGGTATTTTACCACTTGAAAGGGAAAGTGACGAACTTCATTTTTCCTTGATTTACAGCGTATACACACCAATTCCTTTGACGCGGGACGCACGCGGAAAGTTCGAAAACGAAAAAGCGCGCCCCCGCTTTTTCGAGCGGGGTGCGCGTTTTCGGTTTCGGGGACGCGAGGCGGAAGCCCCGCGCGGGAATCGACTTCAGCCGAGCTTCGCTTCATTCCCCTTCGTCGACGTTTCTTCTTTCGGACGACGGAGATAAAGGAAGATGACGAGCGGCAGGAGAACGAAGCCCGAGAAGAAGACGACGAACTTGATCCCGAACCACATCGCGAGCGCTCCGCCCAAAATCGGGCCGATGACGCTCCCGACCTGTTGAGCCGCATAGGAAAGGCCGAAAATGCGGCCGCGGTCTTCGGGGTTCGTGCTGTTCGTGAGCACCGCGTTGATGGCGGGGAAAATGCCCGCAAAGGTGAGCCCCCCGATGAAGCGCCAGATCCCGAAGGGAACGAGCGTGTCGGGAATCGCCTGAATCATGCCGAAGACGGCCGTACCGAAGAGCGCCGTGTAGAGCGCCGGGCGGAACCCCCAGCGCTGCCCGATTACGCCCCAGACGGGCGAGGCGATCACGCCCGAGACGCCCACGATCGAGAAAAGAAGGCCTGTCACGAAGACGATGCGGTCCATGCTCCCCTGGAGCTCCCCGACGTAAAGCGGCATCACGGGCTACTGCAGAAGAATCGTGAGTTGCACGATCCCCGCGCAAAGGAGCATGCGCTGCACGACCGGAATCTTGAGAAGGTTCGTCTTTTCCTTGGATGCGCTCTCTTTCTTTTCCTGAGGCTTACGCTTCGGCTCTTTGATAAAGAAGATCAGAAGGAGCGTGATCACAAAGAGCGCGGCACCGCCCAAGAAGAACGTCGTGCGCATGTCGAAGGCTTCGGCAAGGACACCGCCCGCGAGCGGCCCCAGGACGCCGCCGGCCGTCATCGCGCCCTGCATGGTACCCATGCAGAGCCCGACCTTGTCGCGCGGCGCGTTGCTCGCCATGATCGCCAGGCACGCGGGCCAGAGGCCCGCCGCAAAGCCCTGGAAGCACCGCATCGCAAGGAGCTGCCACGGGTCTTGAACGATCCCGCCGAGCGCATAGCTGATTGCGAGCAACACCGCGGCTCGCACGGCCATCAGCTTGCGCGACTTCTTGTCCGCCATCGCGCCCCAGATCGGAGCCATGATGCCCGAGATGAGGAAGGAGGCGGAGAAGATCACGCCCGACCAGATGTTCACGTCGGACTGTGCGACGCCGAGCTCCTGCATGAGGTACATCGGAAGGAAGGGAATGAGCATCGTGTAGCTCACCGACATGAGAATCGAGCTGAGCGACAGGATGACGAGCACGGTCTTCCAGGACTGTTGAGAATTCACGGACGGGACTCCCTCGAAGAGGGTCGTCAGAGCGGCTCCGGGGGATGAGGGGGCGGCGGTGACGGCCAAAGCCCGCGGACCGGTTCGACCGGACGCAGGCGATACGTGGTTTTTATGAAACAAGGTGTCGAATGCTTCAATGATACGCCCGAAAACGGGCTCATCCGCGTGTTCGCATGCCGGAAGAAAGCAACCGAAGCGCCGCCCGAAGGTCGGAATCGACCCGAAAGACGCCTCTTTCGGGTGTTTTTCCGAAAAACCCCCGAGCGCATCTCGCGCCTTCCGTCGTTATCTCGCCCGCAAAGCTACATATTTCGAAGGATCTCAACAAAACCCACGAACTGTTCGCAAGAACCGAACAAACAAGCGGAAATACCCTTATTTATAACAAAATGTTACATAGTCGATAAAAGAACGGGGAGTGTGCGAACACTCCCCGAAGCGATGTGCGGCGTGCGTCCCGAAGGCTCGCGCGTCAAGCGTCGACACCCTTCGAAGCACGACGGTTCCGCCGCCGCAACCGTGCGAGGCGCGCGGTCCCCGGCCTTCTGACAAATGCATCCCCCGATGCAAGGCCGACGCACCTCTTTCGACAAACCCGTATCCGTTCGTCGATTGACGTATGTCCCTTCACCCACGGCGAAGGCAACGCCCGAAGGCGTCGCGGATCCTTCCGCGTGCGTTGCGCCGGACGTGCTTCCCGACGCGCCGCATTGAGGGTCATTCTACGCCATCCCGTCGTTTTGTCTAGTCCTTTCGTAGGGTGACGGGACGCGAAATACGCCTTTCGAGTTATATCGGTTTCCCTTGGGGCTCGTCGTTCGCGGAGATGCGCCTCGGGGCCTCAATGGTAGGCGACGGGGCGGGGAAAGAGCTGATCGACAAGGTCGCGCACGATCCGCTCGGGGTCCCCGAAGGGGCCGGGCGTAAGCGCATTCCCGGCGTCGGCGGCGTCGCACTTCCAGGCCGCGCGTTTGGCTTCGCCCGTGACGGCGTCGCGAAAATCCAAAGTCAAGCGTTCGGGCAGTTCGCTGAAGCCCTTCGACGATACGGCCGAAATCGTCACGGTCGTACGACAACGATGCGCCTCGGGCGAAGCACCCCGATCGAGGAGTCGAACGCGAAAGCCCCGGTCGTCGAGCGCTCCGCGCACGGCCAGATCCAAGGACGGCGAATAGCCTTCGCCGGGAATCAGGCAGGCTTCGACGCCCGCTTCGGGAAAGTTCGCAAGGCGCGAAACGCGCGCGGCCGCATCGGGACCGCTTGGCGCGTCGCCGCGCCAAGCACACCCCGAGACCGACCCAGCAAGCGCCAACGCAAGCGCACAGAGTCCGAGCGTGCGACGACGGGTACGCTCCCGAATGCTTTCGGGGGCACGCGACGAAAGGGTTCGAAGCAAGGGAACCGAATTCGGACGGGATGACGGCATTCTTCAAAAATCTCCGCTCGAGTCGGGCGCGCTTCTCGAAAAGCGCACCTGCAATTTGTTAAGGTTAGCGCAATCGCACGCAGGCGGCGGACGGCTTTCGTGCGAAGGGACAAGAAACGAACGGACAGCGGAAACAAACGGCATCGAGCCCGCCTCGCTGGACTTTTGAGCCTCGCGTTGCCAAAAAACCGTCCGCCCGCCATTCTCCTCCTTGCAACAGTCTGCAAACGCGCGAAAACACGCCGACGCGCTTCCTCTACAATGTGCGAATTTCGCGATTCCCCGGGGACGGGCCTCCGCCGACGTCCGAGGCCCGTCCCCTTCACCCCACAGAATCCAGCCCGATCCCACCATGAGCTCCCCGCGCACCGCCCCCCGCACTTCCGGCCGCAAACGCACCGTCTCCCAGGAACCCCCGCGTCTTTTCGAACCGAAATGGGTGTGCGCGGCGAGTCTTCTCTTCACGCCGATCTACGGCGGGCTTTTGCAGGCCCGCAATTGGGATTCGCTCGGCAACCCCGACGAAGCCCGAGCCTCGCGCCACTGGGTGCGGATGTCGATCTGGCTTGTGGTTCTTTATTTCGTCATGCAGGTCCTCTTTCGCAACGAGCCCGTCATGACGTATGCGGGTCCTTACTTCCTTTTCGTACTGTGGGCCGCGTGGATGCTCACGAGCGGCATGCGACAGCTCCGTTACGTGAAGACCCAAGTGCCCGAGTACGAGCGACTCCCCTTCGGGCGCACGATGTCGATGGGCGTCCTCGGGTGGGTGCTCTACGGGATGATTTCCGCCACGATCACGCTCGCGCTTGTTCTGACGGGGTTCGAACCCCTTGAAGTCGCAGGCACCGCGGGGACCTCCGAAACGGGTGTCGTCATCAGCCGCGAGCCCGGAACCGAAGAGCCCGTCGTGCGTCCGATGACGCCCGAAGAGTCCGAAGCCGCCGCCAAGCAGGTGGAAGAAGCGGGTATCGGACGCGTGACGGTTTCGCCCGACTTCGGCGCGAAGCCCTGATTCCCCGTCCTCTTTTCGAGCACCATGTCCCGGCGGCTTGACGAGACCTTCCGCATTCCCGGGCCGCCCCGTTCGGAGACGACCCGCACGGAAAGCGGTCGAAGTCGTCCGCTTTCCGCCGCCGAGGCACTCGAGCGGCGCGAAGCCGTCGAGCGGGCGGCCGAGGCGGGCGACCCCGAAGCCCGGGTCGAGCTCGCCCGACGACTCCTCTCGGAAGCAACGCACTGGACGCACAACCGCCGCGCGCGACGGCTTCTCGATCGGGTGCTCGACGAGCCCGCAACACGCACGTCGAACGTGCGCGCTCGGGCCCTCTACCTCAAAGGCCTCACCCTTTTGCGCGGACAAGGCGTGCCGCGCGACCCCGAGACCGGGGCGCGCGCCGTCGAAGCCGCGGCCTGGGCGGGAGTAACGGAGGCCGAAGTCGACGCCGCACGCCTCGCCCGACTCGGCTTGGGGCGCAACGCCTCCCTCGAAGACGCCCTTTACTGGTGGCGGCTTGCGGCCGCGGCCGGGAATCTCGAAGCCCAGCGCGAAACGGGGCGCGCTTACCGCGACGGTCTCGGCACCGCGGTCGACTTCGCGCAGGCCGCCCGATGGCTCGGGGAGGCCGCCGAAAAAGGCGACTCGGCGGCGCAATACGAATCGGCCCTGTTGCAGTTGCGACGCGACAACCCCGACCGCGACCCCGCGGCGGCCCGCCGCTGGATGAAAGAAGCTGCGCTCTCGGGGAACGTCGACGCGCAGTACCGACTCGGGCTCTTTTACTGGTCGGGCACGGGCGGCTCCGTCAACCTGCGACTTGCCGTTCGGTGGCTCGCCCGCGCGGCCGAGGGCGAAAGCGCCCGGGCGGCGGCCACGCTCGCGGGCCTTTTCCTGACGGGAAACGTGTTCGAACTCAACCGCCTCCACGCCTGGATTCTTCTGCAGCGTGCCAAGGCGCTCGGCGACCCGACGGCGGACGCGACCGCCCTCGGACTCAAAGACCTGCTCGACCCGAGGGAGCGTTCGGAAGGACGCAAGCTCCTCAAACGCTGCCCCGACACGAAGTCGCTTCTCGAAGCGCTCCTCCCCAAAAACTGGAAGCGCTGAGGACGGGCATTTTTCCCCCTATCGTTTACGTCCGATCGCTCCGACTGTTGGATTTTTACAACACTTCCGTAGAATTTTTTTCTTCTTTTTTCGACGTTCTTTTCCGCTCCGTTGAAGTCGCTTGCCGACCCCTCGTTCGGGACGTCTTTCACGTCGTTTTCAGGAGACCGGAGAGAGACTTTCAAGTCCTTTTCCGAGGTCCGTTCGAGGTCCTGTTCGCAGCCGGTTCGGGACGTCTTCGAGACGCCTTCCGACACCCCCCCCTTTTTGGCGGCTTCGGGATGACTTTGGGAGGAATTTCGGATGGAATTTCGAATTGGGAACGAGGGGACTCCGCGACGTGCGTCGCCCTCTTTTTACGACGGCTCGCATCGACTTTTGTCGACTTCCGGGCGACCGTTTTTCCGTTCCTTTTTCACCGTCCTTTCGAACCCCTTAAAGCCCCTTCAAGAGCTCGATCACACCCCGACCGTTCTTCCCGGGGCGATCCTCGTGCGGCATCCGTCTCGCTTTCCCTTTCCCCTCTCTCCCCTCTCGTCGAACCGGTTCGGAGGCTCTTCGAGGCCTCCCCCCGGCGAATGCCGATTGGTCGCCCGTACGCGACGGAGGCCTTGCATCAAGCCCTTTTTCTTCGCGCAACGCCCCCTTTTTCAGACTCGGAACATGCTCCCGCAACGCGGCAACGGACCGGGTCGGACGGCGAGCAAACGACACAAACGCCAAGCACGAAACACCGCTTTCCGGCTGCGATCGGGCTCGCCGCAGTCGTCGAAAAGTCCGCCCGACCGACCCCTAGGCCCCGATCGCGGCATGAAAGAGGCTGGAATAAATTCTCCGAAACTTCCGAAAATCGTCGTGTTTTCCAAGGATTTATGCTTACCCCCAAAGGAGTTCCGGTCGCGCGTTCAACCTTCCGCACGGCATCGCCGAAACGTCTCGAAAGCGAACCGAACACAATCGAATCCCTCGGCATTTCGGTCCTGCCGCAGAGGTCGCATCCGTCTCGCGAGATCGTCTTCTTCCTCATATCCGCTCCCGGCTCGAAGCTCGTCGGCGGATGCGCGACCGGAAGGCTCGCTATGCATTTCTTGAGGCATTTGCCCTCGCCCGGATCTGCTCGGACTCTCCCGGGCACTCCGTCCTCGGGCGCCCCTTCGAAGCCTACCGACGCCGTTCTCAGCCCCTTTTTCGTGCCGTGCCGGGAGTGCTTTTTCTCGAGTACGCGCTTCGATCGATATCCTTTCCGGAAACGTTGACCGACCGTGATCGATCGACCGACGGACCGCGTTTCGAGCGGTATTCGGGGCGGCATTCGGAGATGTTTTCTCGTCGCCTTTCGCAAGACCCTTGAAGAGCTTTCGGAGGAGTTCGAAGCCGCCGCCGCACGCGCTTTTCGTTATTTGCCCCCGCCCGGCGGGTCCTGCCCGAAAGCATGCCTCCGCTCCTTTTCGACCGAGTGGAAAACGCCTCCGATAGCCCCCCGTTCGCACTCCGAAAGCCGCTCTCGATACCCCTTTCGGGCGAGCTCGCCGACCCCGTTCACGAAGTGTGTCGTCCGCTCCGAAGAACGCCTCGTCGACCCTTCTTTTCCCCTGCCGCACGGCCCGTTTCCAATGATGCAGGTAGGTTAACCCTGATGGCGCTCGGCGCCCCAGAGCCTACAATGACTCCCAAGCGGTCGATGCAACGCGTCGGCGTCTTTTCGAAGCACCCCGGCGTGCGGAATCTCCGCACCGATCGGATCGGGTTCCGACACCCTCGGCCCGTCCCCTCGGGAGGCGTTTCGAAAAGGCACCGAACCGCACTTTCCTGCGTTCGAGCCGTGACGAATGCAATTGGACGGCAAACCCTCATGAGGATCAATCGCGGGTTTGTCGATTGCAGGGTCGTACCGCGGTACGGCTCCTTGTGGCAGCGGGTTGCCGACGACCTTCTGCCGACTCAAACCTAACCGAAAGAAGGAGAGGGCCCCTCCCGCATGTCGTCGTGCGGGGAATACGGCACCGTAAAAATCTATGAACCGTTTGGAACTCGTTGAATGCCTGGCCGCCAAGTACGGCCACAAGATCGCCAAGACCGACATCGACCGCCTGCTCATTTCGTGCTTCGAACAGATCATCGATGCCTGCGCCGAAGGCCGTACCGTCACGTTGATCGGCTTCGGCACCTTCAAGGCCGTCGAAAGCGCCGCGCGTACGGGTCGCAACCCTTCGACGGGTCAGCTCATCCACATCCCCGCGCAGCGCAAGCCCAAGTTCATCCCCGGCACGCGCTTCAAGGAAACGCTCAACCGCAAGGAAGAAGAATAAGTCCGGAATCGACGGCCTTCGGGTCGTCGATTTCGCGATCGTCGAGCTCGTCGTTCGATCCCGTCCCGATGCGGAGGATCGACCGAACGACCGCCCGGCCGCACGACCGCCCCGTTCACGGGCGGTTTTTTTATTCCCCGCTTTCGTGCGTTGCCGCGGGCAAACCGCCCGAGAGCTCCGACGTCCCGAAGCGCTCCGCGGCCGCCTTCTGAATGAGCCCTCGCACCCACACGTGGGCGGGCTCGAGATGCTGGTATTCGGGCCAGACGAGATGCACTTCGACGTCGCGCCCCGCGCCCGCTTCGAACGGCACCCAAACGACCGCATAGTGCCGGGCCGAGACGCGCCCCGCCGTTTCGGGTGCGAAAAGCACCGCATCGGTCGTTTCGAGAACGGGAAGGATGTCGTAGACCGATTCGGCCGTGAGGGCCGCTTCTTCGTCGCGTCGACTTCGATCGGCGCCGCCCGTCAGGACGCGCTCGTACGTCGGACGACCCGCATCGGAATTGACGAGGACGGTGAGTCGCGGGTAAGCGCCCGCTTCCGCGGGCGTAATCGCGCGTCCGAGTCGCGCAAGCGGATGGTCGCGCCGAACGACAATCCCGGCGGGACTCCGAAAAAGAAGCATTTTCCTCAAACCCGGCGGCAGGCTGAAGCCCGAGACCAAGGCCATGTCGACCGCACCTTCGTGCAAATCTTCCCAGAGATGCGGCGTGCGGTGGAGAAGCGTCAGTTTGAGACGCGGAGCGCGTGCGAAGAGCTCCGACGCCACGCGTTCGATCACCTCGGGAAACACCGCGCCGCAGGAAGCGATCACGATCCGGCGCTCCACCGCCTCGGGCACGAAGACGCTCGGTGCGGTGAGGCGGTCGAACGCCTCGATGTTGCGCCGTACGGGCTCTTCGAGCCGCATCGCCGCCTCGGTGGGCGTCAATCCCGTCGGACCGCGCACGAAAAGCGGGTCGTCGAACGCGTCGCGCAGACGTTGAAGCATGCGTGAGGCCGTCGCCGTGCTCATGTCGAAATTTTGAGCCGTGGCGCCGAGCTTGCGCGTGTGCACGAGGTCGAGCAAAAACCTCAGATGAAAGATGTCGAGGCGGTCGGGAGTCGTCATGGTCGAAGCGTGCGGGACGGTCGAAGGAGCCGCGGTGCGGCGGGTGAGAAAACCGCGGGGGAGTGCGGAGATCCCGCGTCCCCTCACTCTAGCACCCGAACGGCAAAACCCCGCCTCTCGGCGGGGCATTCGGACGGATGAGGAACGCGCCTCAGAACTTGTGCGTGAGGCCCGCCGCCGCGGTAGCGCGGTTCGCAATCGCGTTCGAGGCATCCGTATTTTCGAACATCCCGTTCGCGTACGCGTAAGTCCCCAACACATAGAAGCCCGTGCGCTTCGAGAAACGGTACGCCCAGCGCAGCGCCCCCACCCAGCGTTCGCCCTCCGTGTCGGCGGCCGCACCGCGCTCGCCCCGCCACTCGCCCGTCACCATCTTGACCGAGCCGTGGAGACGCCCGCCCAGAAGCGGCGTGCTCCCGCCGATCGAGAAGGCATCCGCGCGGAAGCCTTCTCGGCTTGCCGCGCCGTTAAAGCCCATGCTCGAGGCCGAAATGACGCTCGGCACGCCGAGCATGCCGCGCGCGTTTTCCAAATGCTGATAGGCGACGTGCACGCGCAAGTCGCCGAAACCGCGCGAGGCGCCCGCAAAAATGTTGTGGGTCGGCTTGGCATTGTGGGGCTGCGCGCCGTTTGCGGTGTTCGCGTAGTCGATCATCTGCCAGGCCAGCAGGGCGGTCGTGTTTTCACCCTTCCAGCCGGCGGCAAGCGCATAGAGGTGTTCGGTGTTCGAGAACCCTTCCGATTCGGGATAGGTCGCTTGGTTCGTACTGTTCGAGAACTGCCCGAGGAGCGTGACGCCGTGCATCGGAGCGCTCTTCACGACGATTGCGTTGTCCATGATGGGGCTTGACTGGAAGACGCCCGCAAGCGCCGCGTCGGGGGCGTTCGAGGCGAGGGGATTCATGCCGGTCGCGGCCCATTGCGCGTAGGTGCCCGTCGAGCCGAGAAAGCCCGCCATGCGACCGAGAGCGATTTCGCCCGTGCCTTCGCGGCCGAGCACGACCATCGCCTCGCGCGAAAAGAGCGCACCCGAGCGGGTGTCGTTCGCAACGCGCCCGGTGTCGCCTTCGAATCCCGACTCGAGCACGAAGCGCACGTACCCGGTTTCGCCGAGCGTCTCGCGGCCCCGCAAGCCCCAGTAGGACGAAGCGTCGATCGAGGGCTTCATTTCGAGCGACGGATTTTTGCCTTTGGAATCGACCGCGTAGAACCCCGTGTCGATTTGGCCGTAGATTTCGGTTTCCGCGGCAAGAGCGGAAGTCGACGTCGCGCCGAGAACGGCGAAGCTCGTCGCAAGGGCGAGCGCGGAAAAGCGAAGCGTGGTGGTGTGCATCATAGGGCCGCGGACGGCGAGATCGGTCGGAGCCGTCCGGGGCTTCTCCTTGTATATGGTTGAATTGAGGGAAAAATCGAGTCCCGCGGAAACGCGCGCAGAGGGGAGCCGAGTATCGGCCGCCCCTCCGCACGCATCGGTTTTTCATGCGGGTTTTCGGCGCCCGCGGGCGATGCGCCCGTCGGGCGGAAGGCGCGTCTCGGGCGATCAGAGCTTCGGGAACGCCTTCGTCAGATCGAACACCCAGGCCTGGTAGCCCATCGTGTCGTTGAAGCGCATGAGGACGGACGGTTCCTTTTCGCCCCACTTGTACTCAGCCAGGTAGGGATGGATGTCGACGCGGCCCTTCTTGCCGGCGAGCGTTTCACCGAGCCCCGCGGTCGAGTAGTAGACGAGGAAGGAATCCTTGTCGGCCGAGTATTCGGCAAGGCCCGTCACGGGCGAATAGAATTCGTAGCCCCGCTCTTCGCCCACGGCATAGACCTGCTCGACCGTCATCTTCTTCTGGTCGATCTTGTAGACGACGCCGCGCGAATACTTGTCTTCGGCGAGTGCGGGCTGTTCCATGCCGCGACCGTCGCCGTTGTCGAAGGCCGAGACGTAGATCACGTCGGCGTTGCTCTTCGCGTCGACGCGCCAGGCGGTGTGCTGGGTCCAGGTCCAGTCGAACCCGCCTTCGCACCGCGAGTTTTCGCACTTCAGGGGCTTGCCGTCTTTGTCAACGGGCGTCAGGACCTTTTCCGCAAAGCCCTTCTTCCAACCTTCGGGCGCGCCCAGAATCCACTTCACCTGCTTGTCGCGGCCGATCTTGATGATGGCGGACTGGTGACGCGAGGAGATGACGATCGAGTCGTCCGTCGGGTCGTAGTCGATCGAATTGACGTGCGCCCAGTTGCGGCCCGCACCCACCCCGGTGATGTCGCCGAAGTCGTCCGACTGGTCCTGCTTTGCAAGTTCCGCCGAGGAGAGCGTCTGACCGGCCTTCGACGCGTCGATGTTGAGACACACCGCGCCCTGGTCGAGCGCTTTGATCACGTTGTCTCGGTACGGGTCGAGAATGTCGAAGAGTTTGAATTCGTCGAAGACGTTCCCGCTCTCGTCCATTTCGACGATCACGTCGCGCACGGTGTGCACGCGCTTTTCGTCGGCGCGACGGTAATCGGACGAAGAAACGCGCAGGAACGTGTGCCCGTTTTGCGCGACGTCGATCGCGTGCGAATAGTCGGCGTAACCGAGGGGCAGGCGACGATTGAAGAGTTCGCGCCCGAGCATGTCGTACTTCGCGTAGCGCTGACCGTAGCCCAGGACGAGCCCGCCGTCGGCGGTCTGCTGGAAGCCCATCATGATCCCGGCCTTGTAGGGCTGCTCGGGGTCGTACATGTCGTCGTTGGGCATCAGGTACCAACGCACCGTGCCCGTCGAGTCGACGATCGCGTTTTCCGGACCGAACGCCCATTCCAACGCCCCGCCCATCGGGTTGTTCCAGACCATGCGGGACGCATCGGGCGGCGTGCGAACGATGTTGTTGATGAAGTAGAGACGATCCTTGAAGGCGGGATCCGTCTTTTCAACCTTCACGTCGAAGGTCGTGTGGCTCTGCGAATTGAGCCCGTTCGAGCGAAGGAAGACGGGCGCCGTGTAGAACTGATACGTGTCCTTGAAGTGTTCGGTCTTGCCGTGGAACACGCGGTCGTACTCGACTTCGACCGTATTGACGTAGTCGGGATAGAGGCCGAAGACGGGAATGCCGCCGTGCGAGAGCACCTGACGGTCCGACACCGCATACTTGAGGTCCTGACCGCCCGCTTTCGGAACGATGCGAACGACGGCGTTCTTAACGTCGTAGCCGCCGTTGCGGATCACGGCCGTGAGCGGTGCGATCTTGTAAGGATTGACGATCACTTCGCCGATGTGACCGGTCGAGCGGAAGGCCACGTGCGGGCCCGAAGCACCGCCCGAAGCCAGGGCGGGAGCGGAAAAAGCGGCAAGCGAAGAACCGAGAGCGAGCAACACGCCGAGCGTGAGCGTCTTGGGAGCGAATGGCATGATTGAAGTCTGTCGTTTGGGAAAAATCGGAGAACGGTTTGCCGGTCGACCCGCCTTCCCGCGACATCGGGGCTTTCGGGCGACCTTGCAACGTGTTCGCTCATTCTAGAAATCGCTCGACGCACTCCCCAAGCGGACGAACCCCGCCGTGTTTGCAGGATCGGCCGCGAGGTCGTTGCAGTTTTCGAAACGCCCTACCGTATTTCCACGAAAAACAAAACTGCGACCGAACACGCACGAAGAAGACGTTCGATTCTTCCGTTTCCTCGAGAGTACGATTGCCGAAAACGAACACCCCGACCGGGTTCGAAACCGATCGGGGTGTCGCGTTGCGTTTCGATTTTTTTTCGCGTTCTGAAAGTTCGTGCCTCACGCAGGAACGCCGACCTTGACATCCTCTCCGCCCTAAAGAGCGGAGATTCCCTACCGAGCCGTCAGGCTGGCCTTTTCAGGCCTTCCCGACGGTCTCCTCGATGGGTTCCTGCTGCTGACCTGAGCGTCTCTTGCGAGCCGTCCGGTTCACTTGCATCGAAGTTGCTTCGACGCTCCCACAGGCGCTGCGGGTCTGCCCGACCCTGAGAATGTTTATGGCGCCGACTCGGTCGGCATTGTTCTTGTAGCCGCACTTGACGCAACAGAACTTGCTCTGCGTCGGCAAGGAAGGAAAGATTCGAAGCCGACGGCGGCACCCCTCCAATTGGGGTGCGTGCCGTCGGGCGGAATTACCGCGGCATGCTCAGCTTCGCCGCTCGACGTACTGCTTCACCGCCCCGCGCAACTCGGTACGGACTTCTTCCGAGGGGTAATCGTCCCCGACCGAACCGAAGGGCGCGAGAAGTCCCGGCGGGCGCCGGTAGATCTGAAGGGCGAAATTTTCGACCTTTTCCCGCTCGAGCCAGCGGGCGAGCTGCCGAAGGTCGGCGTTCGAGAGGTAATCGGGGTGCGCGGTTGTTCGGCATTCGAGTCGAACGCCCGCGTCGCGCACGAGGCGGAAGGCTTCGAGAAAGCGCGCGGACGCCCCTCGCGCGCCCGTCACGACATCGAACTTCGCTGGCGCGTCGGGCGACGCTTTCACGTCAAGCCCCACCCACTCGATGTCGGGGAGAATCTCCGCGAGCCGTGCGGGGTAGGCTCCTCCCGTGTGAAGGCCCACCGCAAAGCCGAGCGCGCGCACGCGCCGCACGGCTTCGGGAAGCGCCGGATCGATCGTGGGTTCGCCGCCCGAAAAAACCACCCCGTCCAAAAGACCGCGGCGGCGGGCGAGGAGCTGCTCGACCTCCTCCCAGGAGGCGTGTTCGAGCTCCGGTGCAAAGTCGCGCGACTGCATCCAGGGATTGTGGCAGAAGGCGCACCGCCAGGGGCAACCCTGCACGAAGACCACTGCCGAGAGTTTCCCCGGGAAGTCGATCGTCGTAAAGGGCGTGATGCCCGCAACGCGAAGCGCCCCGGCCGGGCGGCTCGGGGCGACGTCGCGCGAATCACACGATCCGCAATGCGTCATTTCGCGTCGCGGTGCGGTTCGTGGGCACGGGCGCTCGATTCGGTAAAGCAGACGCGCTCTTCGAATTCGCCCTTTTTGCCGATGTTGAAGCTCTGCACCGGGCGGTGGTAACCCATCACGCGGGTCCAAACTTCGCAGGGCTGGCGTTCGGAATCCTTGAGTTCGAGCGTTTCGTTTTTCGTCGTATCGGTCATGTCGTGCTCCTTGCTTGATTAACCAAACGGGTTCAGTCGGCCGCTTCGTCGTGAGCTTCGCGACGCTTCTTTGCGATCAGCTCCGCGTCGCACTTCGGGCAGAAGTCGTGGCGGCCGGAAAGGTACCCGTGCTTCGGACAGATCGAGAACGTGGGCGTCACGGTGATGTAGGGCAACCGGAAGCGCGTGAGCGCGCGGCGCACGAGCTCGCGGCACGCTTCGGGCGAGGAGAGCGCCTCGTTCATGTAGAGGTGCAGTACCGTGCCGCCCGTGTACTTGCGCTGCAGGTCGTCCTGACGTTCGAGCGCCTCGAAGGGGTCGTCCGTGAAATTAACGGGGAGCTGCGAGCTGTTCGTGTAATAGGGGTTCGATGTCGTCCCCGCCTGCAAAATGTCGGGGAAACGCTTGCGGTCTTCCTTTGCGAAGCGGTACGTCGTCCCTTCGGCGGGCGTGGCCTCGAGGTTGTACATGTGGTCCGTCTCCTCCTGGAAAGCGACGAGACGCGCGCGCACGTGGTCGAGGAACTCGAGCGCGAACGCATGCCCCTTTTCCGTCGTGATGTCCTCGGCATCGTCCGTATAGTTGCGGATCATTTCGTTGATGCCGTTGACGCCGATCGTCGAGAAGTGGTTGCGCAACGTCCCGAGGTAGCGCTTCGTGTAGGGGAAGAGCCCCTGATCGATGTGGTGCTGGATGACCTTGCGCTTGATTTCAAGGCTCGTCTTCGCCAAATCGAGCAGATAGTCGAGTCGCGCGTAAAGCCCTTCGCGGTCCCCCTTGAAGAGGTACCCGAGGCGGGCGCAGTTGACGGTGACGACGCCGAGCGAACCGGTTTGTTCGGCCGAACCGAAAAGGCCGTTTCCGCGCTTCAACAACTCGCGCAAATCGAGTTGCAAGCGGCAGCACATCGAACGGATCATGTTCGGCTTCAATTCCGAATTGATGAAATTCTGGAAGTACGGCAACCCGTAGCGCGCCGTCATGTCGAAAAGGCGCGTCGCGTTTTCGCTCGTCCAGTCGAAGTCGGGCGTGATGTTGTAGGTCGGAATCGGGAACGTGAAAACACGCCCCTTCGCGTCGCCCTTCATCATCACTTCGATGTACGCGCGGTTGATCATGTCCATTTCGGCCTGAAGTTCCCCGTACGTGAAGGGCATTTCTTCCCCGCCGATGATCGGGCGCTGCGGCTTCAGGTCTTCCGGGCACGTCCAGTCGAAGGTGAGATTCGTAAAGGGCGTCTGCGTCCCCCAGCGCGAAGGCACGTTGAGGTTGTAGATCAACTCCTGAATGCACTGAAGGACTTCTTCATAAGGAAGGTTGTCCTTGCGGATGTAGGGCGCGAGGTACGTGTCGAATGACGAAAACGCTTGAGCGCCCGCCCATTCGTTTTGCATCGTACCGAGGAAGTTGACGATCTGCCCCGTCGCTGACGAAAGGTGCTTCGGGGGATTCGCTTCGACCTTCCCCGCGACGCCGTTCAGACCCTCCTGAAGGAGCGTGCGCAGGGACCACCCCGCGCAGTAGCCCGAGAGCATGTCGAGGTCGTGAATGTGCAGATCGGCTTCGCGGTGCGCGCGACCGACCTCCTGCGGATAGATGTAGCTCAACCAGTAGTTGGCCACCACCTTGCCGGAGACGTTCAGAATGAGCCCGCCGAGCGAATAGCCCTGATTGGCGTTCGCGTTGACGCGCCAGTCGATTTGATCGAGATACTCGTTGATGGAGCTTTCGACGTTCACCCAGCTCTGCTTGGCGTTGCGCACCTTGGCGCGGGATTCGCGATAGACGATGTAGGCGCGCAACGTCGTGAAGCACCCCGCTTCGAAAAGCGCGTGCTCGACCGCATCCTGCACCTCCTCGACGTGAAGCGTCCGCCCCGAACGCACGTCCCCGAGACGTTTCATCACGATCGTCTCCACGATCTCGCGGGCGCGCTCGGCGTCGAACTCCTGCGTGGCCTTGCCGGCACGCGCCACGGCCGAGACGATTTTTTCCATGTCGAATTCCCGCACGGAGCCGTCCCGCTTCAAGAGGTGCTTCGGTCGAACCGTATTTTCCATTGCGCTCCCCATCGTCTGAAAATTTCAAGAATCTGCGATAGTTGCTATATATAGTATTTGATACACAACTCATCCACTATGAATGGTGGATTTCTTCCGCAGGAACTCCACTATAGCAAGTTGCCGTCCGAACCGCGTCCTCCTTTGTGAGGAGGCGACCCGAGGTACGCGCCTGCGAGATTGCACAAAAAAATCACACCTCCACAAGATGCGGCACCCGTCGCTTTGCGAGCCCCAAGCCTAGGCGCCGACGCACGACCTTATCCACACACCAGGTATTTACCCTTACCTTGCGACGATGCATTCGGGTTTTTACCAATCCGCTATATGACTTGTCGTTTTCTCGCATGTTGTCCGCCGACACGCTCCCTACACTGTTTTTTCGAGTGTTCTCTGCGTGCCTCGAGCGCGCATCGTTCGACGAAGAGCCCCGAGGGGCTGCCGAAGAAAACGCATCGGGAAAGGGCCTCCGGCTCGCTTTTCATTCCGCTTTTCTCCGGGAAGCATGCGGCCTCGTCGAAACCCCGTCAGCCCGGTGGCCGGAAGGTACCGGGCTTTTTTTTCGTCCGTCTCTTTGCACCCGCCTAGGGCCCAAGTTCACGGACGCCGCACGATACGGCACGACGCTTTTCGGTGCGCGGCTGCGGGGAAATCACCGACCTCAGAGAGCCTCGGATTGCGAGCTTGTGCCCCCTGAAAACCCGAGAATCGGAGACTGAACTTACGTATTTTTGCGTAAGCTGAATTCACCCCCATCGAAACCATCGCCTTCTCCGAAACGCACCAAAACGGTGCGCCACACTTCAAACAGGCGTTTTATCGAGAAAAGACATTTTCTTGATTATCATCAAACAATCTGTACGCTAACTCTTAGAAACGACCGACTGCGTCGCTCGAATCGCTTCGAGGCACTTTGAGCTGCGAAACGCGTTGAGGCACTTCGAAGTGCGGCACGGACAGCGAAACCGCACCGAAGGCCTCTGAGGGCCATCGATATCCGTGCGCCCCGACGCCGGGTTCGAAATCGGCCCGGAAGTCGCGGGAGAGTTCCGGGCGGCTCGGAGAGTCCCCGCGAGGCCCCCGAGCGCGGACCGTAGGGACTCAAAGACGAAAAGCAATCGCAACGCCGGTTGTAGAAACCAACCTCGGGCCGGAGCGGCATCGAAACGGGAAAGTGGCGGCAATGCGGAACAGAAACCGGCCGGAACGGTGACGGGAGCCGAAGACGGCCGAAAGCAAGGCGAGGGATGAACGAAGGACGGGACGGAGTCGAGGAGGCTCGAAAAAAGAAAAAGGCTGACGACGGTCCCTTTATCCGTCATCAGCCTTTTCTCATCGTGCAGCTTCGTTTTTTGTCGGGAGCAGGACCAACCACAACCGACGTGCGTTTGAGGAGCAACGCATGGAGCTTTCGCGTGCTACAGGACTTAAGTTACACCCGGTCATACGGTTGCGCAAATCACCGTTTTCGTGAGTTTACGCCTCATTTTTCATCGTTTACACCCTATTTTTACCTCCTCCTAGGTAAGAAAATCACCCACTCCCGATCTCCCTTTTGTTTGAGGCCTTCGACCGAGCCGATCGTAACAGGCTGTCCGGGAGGTACTGTGATTACGTATTTTTACGTATATCCGCGAGACTTTCCGTATCGACGCCCGCGTACACGCAATCATCCGTACGGATGATCCCGCGTCCCTTCCTTCGGGAATACGATTCGGGAGCGGGAAGGCCCGTCGCACGCTACGCGGTACACTACCCGCCACACGATACGAAGCCGGGCGTCTCGTGCGCGTACTGCGCGCTTTTACGCCCCTTTTCTCACGAAAATCCATGATCGACGAAGAAAACTACGGCGGCCGCGAGCGCGTCAAAGCGCTCGACCTCCTCACCACGCTCCCCGAACTGCTCACCCATCATCTCGACAAGCGTCCCGACGATACGGTCTACAAGCAGTGGGATGCCTCGACGAAGAGTTGGCGCGACATCTCCTTCAAGGAAACGTTCGACGAGGTCCTGCGTTGGCGTCACGCCTTCGCGGGACTCGGTCTTGCGCGCGGCGCCCGCGTGGCAATGCTCCTGCCCAACTGCGTCGACGCCGTCTACTTCGACCAGGCGGCGCTCTCGAACGCTCTCGTTCCCGTGCCGCTTCACGCGATCGACACGCCCAAGTCCTCGGCCTACATCCTGAACGATTCCGGAGCCGAGGTGCTCGTAACGAACAAGAAACTCAAGTGGAAGGGGATCCGCGAAGCGGCCGAGACGCCGAACCTCAAGCTCGTGGTCGTCACGGACGACGCGGATGCGGACGACGAAACGGGGCCGATTCCCGTCCTGAGTCTTGCGACGTGGCTCGAGCGCACGCCCCGCGCGCCTCTGCCCGAAGGGCCCAAGGCGACGGACCTCGCCTGTCTCGTCTATACGTCGGGCACGACCGGGAACCCGAAAGGCGTGATGCTCACGCACCGCAACATCCTCTCGAACGTGCGCGGCGTTCTGCGCTCGCTCCACCCGGACGAGCACGAAACGCTCCTTTCCTTCCTGCCGCTCTCGCACACGTTCGAGCGCACGACCTCCTACTACCTTGCGCTCGGTCTCGGGTACACGACCGCTTTCAACCGTTCGATCGCGACGCTCTCGGAAGATCTGAAGACGATCCGTCCGACCGTGCTCATGTCGGTGCCGCGCGTCTATGAAATGATCTACGGGAAGTTGCGCGACGGGCTCGCGAAAAAACCCGCGTACGTGCGCTACCTCTTTGACTGGGCGGTCGAAGTAGGGTGGCGTCGATTCTGTCGTCAAAACGGTCTTCCCGTCGAACCGTCGGGTCGCGCCTGGCTCGACCCCTTCGTCGCGGGCTTCCTCGACCGCAAGATCGGCAAAACCCTGCGCGCCGTCTTCGGCGATCGCATTCACCTTTACATCTCGGGCGGCGCCGCTCTTTCGACCCCCGTGGCGAAGGTTTTCCTCGCGCTCGGCGTCAACATCTTCCAGGGCTATGGCATGACCGAGACGAGCCCCATCATCGCCGTCAACCGCGAAGGGTCGAACCACCCGAACACCGTCGGGCCGGCTCTGGAAAACCTCGAAGTCCGACTCGGCGACGGGGGCGAATTGCAGGTGCGCGGTCCCTCCGTCATGCAGGGTTACTGGAACCGCGACGACGCCACGCGCGCCATCTTCACCGAGGACGGCTGGCTCAAGACGGGCGACGTGGCCGAAATCTACAGCGACGGGCACATCCGCATCACGGGCCGCATCAAGGAAATCATCGTCACGTCGACGGGTGAAAAGGTACCGCCCTCGGACCTCGAAGCCGCAATTGAAACGGACCGACTTTTCGCGCAGACGATGGTCGTCGGCGACGACAAGCCCTACATCGCCGCGCTCGCGGTCGTACATCCCGACGCCTTCAAGGAACTTTGCGACGAGCTCGGGCTTGATCCCGAGGACGACGCGTCGCTCGACGCGAAGCCCGTACGTCAGGCCGCACTGAAGCGCATCAAGCTCGCCACCTCGGGCTTCCCGAATTACGGCGTTCCGCGTCAGGTGAAGCTCTTGCGCGACGCCTGGACGATCGACAACGGTCTTCTCACCCCGACTCTCAAATTGAAGCGCAACATCATCCGTCAGCGTTACGTCGACGAAATCGACGCGCTTTACGATCTCGTCGCGAAGTAACGCGACTCGTGCGAAGGCCGATCCGTCGGTATTCGTATTAACCCTTAGGAAGGCCGGCGTTCGCGCGCCGGCTTTTTCGCGAAAATACAACCTTTTCGACGTCCTTTTCGAGACGGCGTCGAATCCCTCGCTTTTCCCGCCCCGGCCGTACCTCGGAGGATTTCCGCCTTGCAACCGTCCGCCCCCACCGAACCGAACAAAACGAACGAAACGACGTGCGATGCGCGCAGTGCGCTCAAGCCGCTCGACGAGCTTCAAACCGTTCCGGAAATGCTCCGCCGCACCGTGGCGGCCTATCCCGAGCGCGAAGCCTTCCGTCAGTTCGACTATCAGGAAAACGCCTGGATCTCAACCTCCTGGCACGACTTTTACGAAGGGGTCATGCGCTGGCGGCGAGCCTTTCACGCGATGGGGCTCAAGGCGGGCGACCGCGTGGCGATGCTGCTCACGAACTGCCTCGACGCCGTGACCTTCGATCAGGCGGCGCTCTCGAACGCCCTCGTTCCCGTGCCGCTTCACGCGATCGACACGCCGGGGAGTTCCGCCTATATCCTGCGCGACAGCGGAAGCCGCTTTCTCGTAACGACGTCGCGAGCCCGCTGGAACGCCATTCGCGCGACGGGCGAGGAGCTTCCCGACCTCCGGGAAGTGGTCTTCACGAACGAACTCGTCGACGCCCTTGACGGTGCGACGCTCCTTTCGGGGGTCGAAGCCTGGCTTGCGCGCGGCAATCGCGTCGCGGACGAGGAGCTCTGTGCGGGTCCGGGCGCGGACGACCTCGCGGGCTTCGTCTATACGTCGGGTACGACCGGACGACCTAAGGGGGTCATGCTCACGCACCGCAACCTCGTCTCAAACGTGAAGCAGATTTCGAGCGTTTTCAGCGTTACGGAAAACGACCTCTTCTTGAGTTTTCTTCCCTTCTCGCACACGTTCGAGCGCACCGTCGCGCACTATGTCTCGGTCGCGCACGGCTCGGCCATGGCATTCGCGCGGTCGGTCGCAAACATCGAAAACGATCTCCTTGACGTGAAGCCCACGCTCATGTGCTCGGTGCCGCGCGTCTACGAGCGCATCTACCAGAAACTGCAACTCGACCTCTCGAAACGTTCCGAAGAAAAGCGCCGGCTCTTCGACTGGGCGCTCGAAGTTGGCTGGAGGCGCTTCTGCCGCGAGAACGACCTCCCGGTCGTCGAGTCGGAGCGTTCGGGGCTCGATGATACGGTGGCGAAGATGCTCGACGACGAAGTGGGCGCCGAAGTGCGCGCGCTCTTCGGTGGGCGCCTTCGCGCGACCTTTGCGGGCGGGGCTTCGCTCAACCACACGGTCGCGAAGTTCTTTTGTGCGATGGGCGTTTCCGTGCAACAGGTCTACGGCCTTACCGAAACGAGCCCGATCGTCTCCTTCACGACCGCGCTCAAGAATCACCCGCACTGCGTGGGGTTCCCGGTCCCCGGCACCGAAGTGCGCATCGGCGAAAACGACGAACTTCAGGTGCGCGGCCCCCAGGTAATGCAGGGCTACTGGGGCAAGCCCGCCGAAACGCGTGCGGCCTTCACCGAAGACGGTTGGTTCCGCACGGGCGACCAGGCCGACCTCTCGGACGGCGGCCGCGTGCGCATCAAGGGCCGCATCAAGGAAATCATCGTCACCTCGACGGGCGAAAAGATCGCTCCCGTCGACCTCGAATTCGCTTTGCAGGAAGATCATCTCTTCTCGCAGACCTTCGTTCTCGGCGAGAACCGTCCCTTCGTGAGCGCGCTCGTCGTCGTGGAGCCCGTGCGCTGGGCCGAACTCTGCGACGAAATGCAGCTCGACCCCGACGATCCCGCCACGCTGACGAACCGCGCCATGACACGCCTCATCGTCAAGCGCGTGCGTGCGGCCGCCAAGGACTTTCCCTCCTACGGAATTCCGCGCGCCGTGGCGATTCTGCGGGAGCCCTTCACGGTGGAGGAGGGTCTTCTCACGCCCACGATGAAGCTGCGCCGCGCTGCGATCGCCCGACGCTACGCGCGCGAAATCGACGCACTTTACGCGGGCCACAAGTCCGCCTGATCCGGGCCGAACGCGCCCGAATTCGACCGCTTTTCCCCGTCCCCCGACGAAAATCTTCGTCGGGGGATATTTTTTTTGCCCGCATTCCCCACAACGGTGCGGAAAAAGGGTACACTTCGTCCGCAATCAATCTCCGGTTTTCTACGGACTGCTCCCGCGGGCTTCGAGCCCGAGGTCGAGCTCCCGTTGAAAACAGCGACGCGAACCCCTGCCCGTTCGCGTACGAGGAACCCCCATTCCACAAAATATGCGTCGATTCGTCCCGAAAGTCGGTCGACCCTATTTTTTTTTGCGCTAAGAGGTTGTTATGCGACTCATCCAGAAGGCCCTCACCTTCGACGACGTTCTTCTCGTCCCCGCCTACTCCGACGTTCTTCCCCGCGACACGCAGCTTCAGACGAATCTGACGCGGAATCTCCGTCTCAACATTCCGATGGTCTCCGCCTGCATGGACACGGTGACGGAGTCGCGCCTCGCCATTGCGCTCGCTCAGGAAGGCGGCGTGGGCTTCATCCACAAGAACATGTCCGCCGATCAGCAGGCGGCCGAAGTCTCCAAGGTGAAGCGTCATGAAGCTGGCGTCGTTTCCGAACCGATCACGATCGGTCCCGACATGCTCGTCGGCGACGTGATCGCCATCGCCCGCGAACACCGCATCTCGGGTCTTCCGGTCGTTGCCGCCGACAACACCGTGCTCGGCATGGTCACGAACCGCGACCTGCGTTTCGAAACCCGCATGTCGATCCCCGTGCGCGAAGTCATGACCCCGCGCGAACGTCTCGTGACGGTTCACGAAGGCGCTTCGCTTGATGAAGCCAAAGCTCTCATGCACAAGCACCGTCTCGAACGCGTGCTCGTCGTTACGGACGACTTCAAGCTTGCGGGCCTCATGACGGTCAAGGACATCACCAAGGCCACCGACCACCCGTTCGCCGCCAAGGACAGCCAGGGCAAGCTCCTCGCGGGCGCCGCCGTTTCCGTCGGTGCGGGCACCGAAGAACGCGTTGAAAAGCTCGTCGACGCGGGCGTCGACGTCATCGTCGTCGACACGGCCCACGGCCACTCCGCGGGCGTTCTCAACCGCGTGAAGTGGGTGAAGGAGCACTATCCCAACCTCCAGGTGATCGGCGGCAACATCGCCACGGCCGCGGCCGCTCTTGCTCTCGTTGATGCGGGTGCCGACGGCGTCAAGGTCGGTATCGGCCCGGGCTCGATCTGCACGACGCGTATCGTCGCCGGCGTGGGCGTTCCTCAGATCACCGCTATCAGCAACGTGGCCGAAGCCCTCCAGGGCACGGGCGTTCCCTGCATCGCCGACGGCGGCATCCGCTTCTCGGGTGACATTGCCAAGGCGATCGCCGCGGGCGCCAACGTCGTTATGATGGGCGGCATGTTCGCCGGCACGGACGAAGCTCCGGGCGAAGTGATCCTCTCGCAGGGCCGCTCCTACAAGTCCTACCGCGGCATGGGCTCCCTCGGCGCCATGGGCAAGGGTTCCGCCGACCGCTACTTCCAGGACAACAACCAGGGCAACCTCGACAAGTTCGTCCCCGAAGGCATCGAAGGCATGGTTCCCTACAAGGGCCCGATCGCCACGATCATCTATCAGATGATCGGCGGTCTGCGCTCCTCGATGGGCTACTGCGGTTGCCGCACGATCGACGAAATGCGCACCCGCGCCCAGTTCGTCGAAATCACCGCGGGCGGTCTGCGTGAATCGCACGTCCACGACGTGACGATCACGAAGGAAGCTCCGAACTACCGTCGCGAACACTGATCGCACTCCGACGAAAGGAGGGCACCGATCCCTCCTTTCCCACCCGACGCCCGAGCGGTTTCCGCGCAGGAAACTTGCCCGGGCGTTCTTGTTTTCCGAGCCGCGCGCGTGCGCGTCCGAGGGCCTTCGAAAAGAAAGCCCCGATGCGGATACTGTTACAATACGTCCCGTTCCGCGCGGGGCTCTCGGGCTCCCGATTCTCTCCGCCGCACGCCCCGTCGGCGCGCGCCGGCCGAGACTGTACCGGTTTTTCAACTCTCCCTACGGATCCGACTATTCCTATGTCTCACGACCGTATTCTCATCCTCGACTTCGGCAGCCAGGTGACGCAGCTCATCGCCCGCCGCGTGCGTGAAGCGCACGTCTACTGCGAAGTGCATCCGAACGACGTCTCCGCCGACTTCATTCGCGAATTCAACCCGAAGGGGATCATCCTCTCGGGCTCGCACATGAGCGCCTATGAAGAAAGCAACGACCAGGCGAGCTCCGCCGTCTTCGAAGCCGGCGTGCCCGTTCTCGGCATCTGCTACGGCATGCAGACGATGGCCCAGCAGCTCGGCGGTCGCGTTGAAAGCGGCACGAAGCGCGAATTCGGTTACGCCGAAGTCCGCGCCCACGGCCACACCCGTCTGCTCGAAGGCATCGAAGACTTCAAGACCGAAGACGGTCACGGCATGCTCAAGGTCTGGATGTCGCACGGCGACAAGGTGACCGAACTGCCCCCGGGCTTCAAGGTGATGTGCTCGACCCCGTCGTGCCCGATCGCCGGCATGTGCAACGAAGAAAAGGGCTTCTATGCGCTTCAGTTCCACCCCGAAGTCACCCACACGGTGAAGGGTCGCGAAATGCTCGAGCGCTTCGTCATCGACATTTGCAAGTGCTCGCCCGACTGGGTCATGGGCAACTACATCGAAGAAGCCGTGGCGTCGATCCGCGAACAGGTGGGTGACGAAGAAGTCATCCTCGGCCTCTCGGGCGGCGTCGACAGCTCGGTGGCCGCCGCGCTCATCCACCGCGCCATCGGTTCGAAGCTCACCTGCGTGTTCGTCGACAACGGCCTCCTGCGCAAGAACGAACGCGAACAGGTTCGTGAAACGTTCGAAAAGAACATGGGCCTCAAGCTCATCGTCGTCGATGCCGTGGATCGCTTCATGAACGCCCTCGCCGGCGTGACCGATCCCGAACAGAAGCGCAAGATCATCGGCCGCGAATTCGTGGAAATCTTCCAGGAAGAAGCCTCGAAGCTCACCGCCGCCAAGTGGCTCGCTCAGGGCACGATCTACCCGGACGTCATCGAATCTGCAGGCGCCAAGACGAAGAAGGCGAAGACCATCAAGTCGCACCACAACGTGGGCGGCCTCCCCGACACGCTTCATCTGAAGCTTCTCGAACCGCTGCGCTCCCTCTTCAAGGACGAAGTGCGCGAACTCGGCGTCGAACTCGGCCTTCCCGCCGAAATGGTGTACCGTCACCCCTTCCCGGGTCCCGGTCTCGGTGTTCGCATCCTCGGTGAAGTGAAGCGCGAATACGCCGACCTTCTGCGCGAAGCCGACGCCATCTTCATCGAAGAACTGCGCGCCGCCGGCCTCTACGACAAGGTGAGCCAGGCGTTCGTCGTCTTCCTCCCCGTGAAGTCCGTGGGCGTTATGGGCGACGGCCGCACCTACGAATGGGTCGTGAGCCTGCGCTGCGTCGAAACGTCCGACTTCATGACCGCGCACTGGAGCCATCTCCCCTACGACCTTCTCGGCAAGGTCTCGAACCGAATCATCAATGAGGTTCGCGGCATCAACCGTGTTGTTTACGATGTCTCGGGCAAGCCGCCCGCCACGATCGAATGGGAGTGACGTAATCTCGTGCGATAGCTAGCGGCAAAAGGCTACTAAACCCCTTGTGAGCATTGCGCCACAAGGGGTTTATTTATTTTTGCTTGGTTGCATTTGGCAGGGTCCCAAACTCCCGGTTAGCTGATTCATAAATGAGCTGACCGGGGTCAATCTTCCTGCAAATAACCGTTTTGAACCCCG